>OLSC01001514.1_pt1 | contig 21102 bp, 25 predicted proteins | sample 1672881 | NCBI WGS metagenome assembly OLSC01 (sample SAMEA3136733, study PRJEB25190) | human gut metagenome | biome: human gut; feature: human-associated habitat; material: faeces | place: Austria | collected 2013
ACGAAGCCCAGCTGACCGGGGGTCTCCATGCGGCGAATGGTCGGGATCTCCTGACCGTTCAGATAGTCGACCTCGATGAAGGCGGTGTCGGTGGTGTTCGCGGTCATAAACCACGGCATCACATTGCCGAAGCCGCCAGCCAGCGTGTTGATGGTGGGGTCCTCGATCACGTCCAGATTGCGGTACTGGTACAGCGGGTTGACGGACTGGGTGTTGCCCTCGGTGTTGATGGTGGGGCTGTTGAACAGGGTGTAGACATCAAAACTCATGCCGACAGGGACGATGAATGCGCCGGGGCGGATGATGATGGGCTGGCCGAACTCGTCTTTCTGGGTGGAGAGGGTCAGGATCATGCTCTGAACTGCCGCCTTGGTGATGCCGCTGCCGGTTTTCAGCAGATTGCGGTGTTCTGCGGAGAACAGCTTCTTGCCGTCGTAGATGGCGGGGTTGCCCATCAGGATCTGATAACACTGGGTGTTGATGGTGCGGCGGGCCGCTGCTGCATGGCGGGCGGGGATGCTGGTCACCAGATCGATGTCGTCGTTGATGAACGCCTGACGGGACAGGGTGAACTGCTTGCCGTAGGTGTGCAGACGGCGGGTCGGCAGCTTGGCATCGGTGGGCTTGTCGTTCTTCAGCTCACCGCCCTCCGGCACTTCGAGGAAGTCACCGATGGGGCCAGCCAGATAGTTGTTGTCGTGAACCTTAAAGTCCTTAAGGCTGCCCTTTTTGGTCCAGCGGTCAAAAGTGACCGGGGCCTTGCGGTGGCCCTCGACGTAGGACTTATTGATGGCGTTGTCCAGAATGGCGGGGAATGCTGCGGTCGGGTTGTAGAACTGACGCTGCATCAGCATGGTGAACAGGTCGTCCGAACTCTTGCGGCGGGCATCGGCCACGCCGCTGCGCTCCAGACACTCGATGGCCATGTCGCGCAGGGTCATGTTTGCCATCTGCTGTGCGCCATCGGTAGCCTTTTCGGGATTCAGGCCGCCACGGATCAGCAGACCGTCTGCTGCGTCACGGCGGAAGTCGTCCTCGCCGGAGCCGGTGACCTTAATGCTAGTGCGGATGGGTGCGCCGTTCTTGCGCAGACCGTCCATGATGGCTGCACGGACCTGCTCCACGGTGCTGCCGTTCTGGATATAGTCCAGCTCGGAAACGCCGAAGTCACGGCACATCGCGGTGATCTCGTTGACGCGGGTTCGCTCTGCAGCAATGGCCCGCTGGATATTATCTTCGGGGCCGGGGGCGGGGTCCGCAGAACGGTTTGCGTTTGCGGGTGCTGCGGGGGTGGGGGTCTGATCGGGTGCCGGGTCTGCCGGGGTCTGCGGGTTTTCTGCTGCCCGGATTTCCTCGGTCAGGGTGTCGATCTCACGCTGCAGGGAGTCGAACTCGGCCTGTTCGGTGTCGGTCAGGCTGCGATTGCCAGCCTTTTTTGCGGCATCGAGCAGTTCCTGCTGCCGCTTGATCTTGGCCGCTCTGATCTGCTTCTTGTCCATAGATGGGTACCTCCTATATGGAATTTTTATTGATCTGAAGCTGGCGTTCCAGAATGTCCAGCGGTGTGCCGGGGCCGATTTCCTCGACCTGACGGCCAACGCCCACCGTGCTGTCTGCCGGGATGCTCACGATGCTGACCTCGTAGGGCCACCACTTGCGGACCACCTCGGCGGGGCCAGTGAAGCGGCCATCCGCAGTTGTCTTTCCTGCCAGAACTTCTTCGATTGTGTCGATGCGGTAGCCTACCGATACACCCTTGAGCGTACCGCTCCGCACCTTTTGGTAGATGATCTCCGACTGTTCGTCGGTGTCGAACTCGATCTCTGCGTAGCAGCGGTGGTCGTCGCCGAGCCATGCCCGGATGATCCTGCCGATGACCGAATCCCGATTGTGGTTGAAAAGCACCACGCCGATCTCGTTCAACCGGGCGAGATCGACGGCCCCGCTTGCGTGGTCGAGGATTTCATTTCCCCACCAGCGTTCGTAGGGTTCCTCGCTGGAGAACGACAGGGTAAACTTGCGCTCATTGCCCTCGCCGTCCATTGCTCGGATGGCTCCGCTGAAAAGTTCCCGGTGCTGGGTATTACTCCGCTTTTCCGGGGGTGCTGCTGTCTGCTCCGCTGCCCGCTGCCGGAGTCTCGGTCTGCTGGGCGGGAGCTGTCTGCTGTTGCACAGCCTGTCCAAGGATTACACCTCCTAAATCGATACCATGTTCTTCTTTGGCGTACTGAAGGACTTCTGCGATGTCGTCCACCTGAGTTTTCCAGTCAGTGCCGTTCTCGGCGGCAATCTGTTTGAAGGTCTTTTGCCCTGTCTGAAGGGCGATCTTTGTGGCGGTCGCTTCCTTGGCCGGGTCAATCCACGGCTTCGGGTCCTTGACCCATTTGTGCTGGAAGAACTTCTGTTTGTCGCTCCAAAAGCCGGGGGCTTTGATGAGGCCCGCCAGAACCACGGAAATGACGAAGGTTTCATAGATCTCGTCCATGACCTCCAGAAGAAGTTCTTCGTCCTCGACGTAGGTCATGCCATCTTCGATGAGACCCTGTCGGGTGCTGGAGTAGTTGCTCTGCGACATATCGCGGGAGGTGGCCTCATAGCTCAGACCCTGACCCGCTCCAAAGAGCCGCTGAAAAAGTTTGATGAAGCTGGATGCATCGGTCGCCTGACCCTGCGGGTTGACGGCGTACACATCGTCGCCAGCGTTCAGTTCCCGGATCATGCCGGGGGTCAGGGTCTTGCCGGTGCCGTCCACGACTGCGTCGGCTGCCGCCGGGGCCGCTGCATTCTGGCTGCGGCCAAGGCCTGCGGTCGGCAGCGACTTTTTGATGAACACCGAAAGGCAAGCCTCGATGCGCTGCTTCACACTGACGGCGGTCATGAATTCGTTGGCATCTCGGATGCGGGTGATTGTCTGACTCATGTCGGACATTTCCCGCAGCTGGGAGGGCCGCCGCTTGCTGAAGTAGAAGATCACGTCCTTGGCGGGGACGTAGATCGGCTCCATCATGGTGATGCCGTCCAGTGCATACTGCCGGAACCAATAACCGACCGGGCGGTTGTACTGGTTGTACTCGATGCCGCCGACAATGCGGTTTCCTTTCTCCTTGGTGTTCAGCTGGTTGCAGTCCAGTTCGTCCACCTCGAAGATCTGCAGCTGAAACGGCACCATGCCAGCGTCGGTGTATCGCTTCACAAAGAGGATGCCGCCGTCGACTTTCTTTCGGCGCACGGCCATGCGCAGCATCTGGTTGAAGCTTTGGGTGCCGGTTACGTCGCAGTTCTGCTTCTTGCACCAGAGTTTCCAGAGCCGTTCAATCTCGCGGGCGGTGTCCTGATCGTCCATGTAGGACTGGAGAACATAGCCACTGCCGACTGTGTTTCGAACGAACGGACCGACCACGGAGTTCATCATGTCAGAGTTTCGTTCGAGGTCTCTTGCTCTTGCCCGGACGGTGTCCCGGCTGTATCGGTCTGTAACCTCTGCGCTCTGGTTCGATGCGTACCAGCCTGAGTTGAGCCGACTGTAGTCTCCGGCATCGTAGTGCCGGACCTCGTTCATGTACTGCCGCCAGACCTCGCGCCGTGCGCCCCACTCCGGGCTGATCCAGCCGATGATGTTGTCAAGCCATCCCATCCCGGTCACCTCCCATCAAAAAATGCGACGTAGGTATCCGAGAAGAGACCATTGTCCTCTTCGGCTGCGATCTGCGCCGTCAGGTCGTTCCGGGTGGCGAGCAGGAGATTCAGGTCTGCACGGGTCAGGCTGCGGGAACCGATTTTGTAGGACTGGCCGCCGACAAGCACTGCCTGAATCGCTTTGTTGACTTCTGTGAGAAGTTCGGCGGGGGTGAAGTTCCCGCTTGCAGCGATGTCTGCCATGTCATACCTCCTGTGTCGTGGCCGCTGTTGCAGCCGGGGTTGTGATGCTCGGTGTGGCCACCATGAGGATGCCACCGCCGAGAGAAGTTCGGATCTGCCTCATGCCGTCGTTCGGGGAGAACGGGTAGAGGCCAACCTCCAAACCGATAAAGCCGGAGGTCGAAAGGGTCAGTAATCCAGACACTGTACTTCAACTCCCATCGCACTGGTTTCGTTCGCGGTGACGGTGACCTTGTCGGTCATGTCGGAGGTGCGGGGAATCAGCCGGGTGGCGATCACCTGACTGGTATTTGCCGGGATGGTTACCTCTGCATCGAGGATGCCGCAGGTGATGTACCCGGAGGTGAAGTTCTTGACCAGAAAGCGGCTGCCGGATGCTCTGAACTGGAACTCCACCGGGGCACCGCCTGTGGTGGGATGACGAATAACTTCCATGATTTCATTCCTTTCATTCCTGAAGCCAGTCCTCGTTTTGGGAGATCCAGCTTTCTTCGGGTGTTGGCTGTTCCGGCTGCGGTGCGGGTGCTGCTTCCTCCGGCACGGCCTGAAGATGCAGGGTGCGTACTCCCTGAATGTCGGCTGCGGCCAGTGCGTAGACCTCGCAGTCCAGATAGTGGTTGTCTGCGTGTGAGCTTTTCTGCACCCACCGCTGGACCACGCTGCCGTTGCTGGCCTTGACGTTTATCTTGTGTTCGGCGGTGACCATCTCGGCGTACTCCCGGTCGCACCCGGAGTAAACGGTCCATCGGCCAGCCTCCTCCAGCTTTCGCTTCATGCGGGCGGCGATCATGTCCTTGTACTTACCGCCGTCCACCAGCACCAGCGGGATGCCGTAGGCTTTGCTGGTGGCCTTGTTTACGGTGGACAGCTTGTAGTGGGTCATCATCGGATTGCTGGAGCCTTTGCAGGGGAGTGCCCAGTCGGAGTTGTTGGCGCAGAAGTCGTAGACGCTATCCGAATCGTTGCCGGAGTCAATCAGTGCCAGATCAACCGCCATCGGAGGGCCGCCGTCCTGCCGGGGGTATTGCAGGTTCATCACCTGTTCGACCTCGGCAAAGCTGAAAGCCTGACCGTGGGCGATGTTCTGCGAGGTGATGAAATCGCCCCACGCTCTGATCGTCCAGTAGAGGCAGTTCTCCTGCACGTCCACGCCGCCTGTGAGCAACTTGGCCCACGTCGGAACCATGTACTCCGGCAGATCGGTCTGCCGTTCGAGGACGAGGTCTGCGCTGGTTTTGAGTTTGGTGTCCTCCCACGGCTCTGCCAGCCAGCTGTTCACAAAGTTCTGCAGCTTCTCCGGGTCGTCCTTGCTGTCCAGAAATTCATTGACGACTTCCGAAAAGCGAACAAACGGCGAGTAGAGGGTGTTCATCCAGAACGCCACCTTTTTGACCAGCTGGGTCTTGGATTCCACGGCTCTCCACTGGCCCTCCCGGAGCATCTGCGGCTTGTGGCGGTCGGTAATGATGCCGCCGCACTTCTGGCAGACGTAGTAGCACTTGGCTGCCCTGTCTGCATTGGCGAGGGTTTTGTCGCTGGGGAATTTCATCTGCGCCCATTTGAGTTCGATGAATTTCCCGCAGTGCGGGCAGGGCACGAAGTAATGCCGGACCTCGTCCGCACTTTCGAGGGCTTTCCAGATGGGGCCTGTCCGAAGCGTCGGGGTGGAGGTCATGAAGATCTTCCTGTTGTGGAACGTCTTGGTTCGTTCCGTTGCCAGCTTGATGGGATTTGCCTCCTTTTTGCTTGCGCCGGGGTATTTGTCTACCTCGTCCAGAAAAAGGAAGCGGATTGCCTTGCTTGCGAGGCCAGCCGGGGAGTTTGACCCGACCAGCGAGAGGTACATTCCGTCAAACTGAAGCTCCATCACCGAGGATTCATCTTGGTGGTATAGGGCTTTCAGTGTCGGAGATGCCAGCAGCATCGGTTCGATGCGGTTTGTCGACACGCTCTTGCCGAGTGTGTCGATGGGGTAAACGACCATTGTTGGGGATGGGTCCTGCTGCGCGATGTAGCCGATGCAATTTAAGATCACCTCGGTGCCGCCGACCTGCGTAGGTTTGCAAAAGATTGTTTCCACTGTTTCAGGGTTTCGGAGTTCGTCCATGATACCCACGAGGTATGGGGTCTTGTCGTTCATCCAAGGGCCGGACACGGAGGAAGTTTTGCTCTCCAGAACACGGTACTTCGCCGCCCACTCTGAGACATTGATGTCCTCTGGCGGGCGCAGGTAGCGCAGGGCCTCTTTTTGGTAGGGGGTTACCAGAAATTTACGAATCCGGGGCTTTCGGTTTGCTGCCATTGCCCTTGTCCGGGATTTCTGTTACTGCGGCCAGATAGAACGCTTCGAGTTGTCGATTGACCTCCCCCTGCAGGTCACGTTCTATCTTCCGGGCTTCTAGTGGTTCGACGTAGCCGCTCACCATGCTGGTCAGCCGTCCGGGGAGCGACATGGCGAATTTTTTGAAGGTCGTGAAGAATCGACTGTAGTCCTCTTTGACCTTTTCCACGTCCACAAGCTGCCCGGATGCAACGGACAGCTTCATGTTGTGGAGTTCGCCCTGCGCTTCTTTCAGGGCGATATCGGCCTGAAGTTTTTGTTCTCTCAGGTCCATTTCTTTTTCGGAGCGGTTCTTGCCGTAGGCTTTGTCCGAAAGGTATTTGACGTACTTTTGGATCGTTGGAACCAGATCGTAACGTCTACCCTCCGGGGTCTCGGTCGTGGGAAGAACGCCCTCCTGTGTGAGTTGCTGAATACGGCGGACGGTTACTCCGAACAGTTTGGCGATGACCTCCACGCGGTACATGGAGCCGCCTGCAACTTCGCCTTTATCGTTCAAATAGAGCCCCCCCCCCCGCTGATAGCTAGTTGTAATTCGTGGTCTGTCATACGGCGGTTAGAGCTTCTCTGCCTTTTGCCCGGTGTAGGTTTCCCACCGCTTTATGATTACGTCGCAGTTCTTCTCGTCCAGTTCCATGCAGAATGCCGTCCGTCCGAGCTGCTCTGCTGCCATCAGGGTGGACCCGCTCCCGGCGAAAAAGTCACCGACCATCCATCCGGGGCGGCTGGAGTTGTTCATCAACCGTCCGATCAGAGGTACAGGCTTCATGGTCGGGTGCATATCGTTTCGGGTCGGTTTCGGCTCAAAGTGAACCGTGGTCTGATCCTTGTATTCCCGGAGCATCTGGTCGATGAAGGCCAGAAGTTCCTGCTTCTTCATTGACTGGAAGTCGGGCAGGTCGTCCAGAAGAACGGTGTCCTGTGTGCGGTCATTGATGAAGTAATGACCCGCTCCCTCTTTCCAGCCGTAGAGAATCGGTTCGTGCCGCCACTGATAGTCTTGGCGACCGAGAACAAATGCGTTTTTCTCCCATATCAGGCACTGGGCCAGTTTCAGCCCGGCATCAGAATAGGCTTGCCGGAACTGAAGCCCGGTGCTCTCGGCGTGAAAAACATAAATCGCTGCGCCTGTGCGCATGGCATCGTTCATGGCCTGAAATGCTGCCAGCAGAAAACTGTAAAAGCTGGCCGCATCCATGTGGTCGTTCTCGATGACGCTGTTCGTGCGGCTGTCGGTCTGGTCGAGGTAGTCGTTCAGAAAACCAACTTTTGCGCCGTAGTCCACGTTGTAGGGCGGGTCTGTGATTACGAGGTCGAGTTTGTTCCCGGCCATGAGAATTTCCGCATCGTCCAGAGACGTGGCATCGCCGCACATCAAGCGGTGGCGGCCCAGCTTCCAAATGTCGCCCCGGCGTGTGACCGGGGTTTCGATTTCTTCCTTGGCTGCATCCGGGTCGAAGTCGTCATCATGGGCTTCTTCCGGCACATCCAGCTGCTGGATCAAATCTTCGAGGTCGTCCTGATGGAAGCCGGTCACGGAGAAGTCGTAGCCGTTGAGGTCAAGATCGGACAGGAGGTCTTTCAAAATCTGAAGATCCCACTTGCCGGTGATCTTGTTCAGGGCCACGTTGATCATCTTTTCCTTGGCCTTGTCCCGGATGTCCAGAACGACGACCTCGGCTTCTTCGATGCCCATGTCCATCATCACGGTACGCCGCTGGTGTCCTTTGATGATGGTGCCATCGTAATTTATGACGATGGGGTCAGCGTAGCCCAGCCCCTGAATGCTGGCCTTTATGTCCTGATACTCCGGGTCCTCCGGGGTCAGGGCTTTTCTGGGGTTGTAGGCGGCGGGAATGAGGTCGGCCAGTCGCCGTCTCTCCATCCGCATGGGGTTGGTCTGCTGCATGGCGTTCACCTCCTATGTGGGGTCTGAATGGGGTTTGCGTAACGAAATGCTAAAATTTTTTTAGTTTTCAGGCGAAAAACCTTCGGGCCTTCCTCGCCCCGCATCATTCTCCGGGCGGGGTAGTACCTACGCCGTGGCCGGGGAGGGGGTAGCCCCTCTCTCTCCAACACAAAGGCGCACCGAGCGTGGTTGCGGGGTGCGCCTTTGTCCGTGAAAAGGTATAAAGGAGAGAACACAACACGATGCCTACTCGTGATGGGCTTGGGCGGGCTGGCCCTTGTCCATGCGACAATTGTATTGACTTCTGGGGTCTCTTTGGGTATCTTCTTTCGCTGCCCTGCGGTTGCCCCGCCTCGACCCCGCTGCGCCCCTGCGTCGCCCTGTGCTGTGGGGCTGTGCTGCCGGGTGTCCACGGTTCCGAATGACCTTGCTCCAACGCCACACAGGGGCTGTTTTTACCGCTGGTAAAAAGCAGGGCCAGACAGGGGGTGCTTTGTTTCCGGGCGTATGGTTTTGCGCTTTTTTGAAGCCCTGAACACGGCGCAAAATTTCCGGGCGACAGCCGGGGCATGGAATCCGGGGTGTGCGAGGGGTGAGCCTAAAATCCAAAATGGGAAAAGAAAAAGCCGGGGCATAGCCGGGAGCCTTGGCCGGGATTTCTCTGTGCGGGAATTCCCAGTGTGCTGCCCCGGAACTATGCCCCGGTCTTTGTTTTTTAGTGGCCGTCCTTTTCTGTGCGCTCGACCCTCGCCCTGAACTCGGCCAGCGTGGTGCGCACCTTTTTGTAGGTGTATAGCCATTCCAGCCCTGTGCTGTACCGCCTGAAGCACGGTGCCCTTGACAGGTGGATGGTACGCATGATCTCGTTCCATGGCTTGCAGTCGATGTGGCGCATTTCCATGATCTCCCGCTCTACGGAATCCTGCGGGAGGAATTCTAGGACATCCATAATGTCCAGAATGGCCGTCGCTTCGATCTCCGACTGCCGGGCGATTCTGTCCTCAATTTCGGCCATCTTGATGGCGAGGGATGTGTTCCGACCGTTCTTTCCGGCTGGGTCCAGCTCTGTCCGAATGTCGACCAGCCTTTCCCGCAGGATCTTCTGCCGCTCCTTTGCTCGGTAATATTGGCTCAGGTATCGCTTGAGGAAGATGCGCTCATCCTCGCTCATCTGAGACGGGTGTTTCTGCATGGGAGGCATCCTCCTTTTTGGCAGTGTGCGGAATGAGGGCGTAGATTTTGCCGCCTCTGAACACCAGCTTATAGACCGCCTTGTCCTTGTTGTCCCAGTCGTAGATCTGGAACCCTCGCTCCGAAGAACGTCGATCATCATGTTGATGGTCGTGACGATGGCTGGAATCGGGAGGGTGCGCATCCCGGCCAGTGCATCCTCTGCCGTGCGCTGCTTGGCTTTTGATTTGATGCTGAAAGGCCTCGGCTTAAAGGGGATAGTGTTGCGCTGCTTCTTCATACCAGAACGCTCTCTTTCATAAATCGGCCAATGCGCCGGAGAATGATTCTGTACCACTTCTTCCGGGTTCTGGCCCGCTTGTGGTACATGAGGCTGATCTGGCGGTCCGTGGCTAGATTGAAATAAAAGGCCATGTTGCTGGCATAGGAGCGGACGATCTTCCACGAGGTTTCCTTGAGCAATTCGCTGATGCGCCTGAAGAAGTCCGCCATCCTCTGCACGGCGCATTGTGCTGCATTCCACAGGGTATCAATCGCGTTTTGTTCCATTTTTGATGACCTCCAGTGCTTCGTCCGGGAGACACGCAAAATCTGCAACGCCCCCGGCCTTTCTGATTTTTAAGATGGTTGCGACCTGATTCGGTGACGGCTTCCCCACAAAAGGCCGCTTTGCCTCGATGCCGTAATACCTGCCATCAATGATGACCAGAATATCCGGGAACCCTTTTTCACTGTACACGCCAGCTGAAATTTTCCGAACGAATGCGTCAGGGTACGCCGCTTTGATGGCTTGCATGATTCTGGTCTGATACCACTGCTCCAGCGGGATCTGGTCTCGGAGAATGTTGGCCACTTTTTCTGCGGTCAACTGGAGGCCGAGCCTTTCGGCTGCCAGATGCCGCACATCTGCCGAGGTTCTGGCCCCGCCGTGGTACCACTCGTGCAGGAGGTTTCTGGTAATGTTCATGTGTTCAGGTCCTCCAGTTTGTGTGAAAGGTAGATGATCTGTTTGAGAATTACATGGGTGCAATCCGCGACTTCGTCCATGTCATTCTGCTTTTGCTTTGTCCAGTTGGGGTAGCTTTCTGCAGCAGCCTCCCGGTAAACCTCCGAAATAATGTTATAGGCGACCTCCAGCTTTGCATCCCGCATGAGCGCAGCCTTTTCCTTTTCTCTGGCCCTTGCCCTGCACTCAACTTCTTCGATCAGCATGGTGCGGCCTCCATGAACACAGGCTCGTCGCTATCGCTGGGCAGAGCCGGGTTGTCGGCGTACTGACCTGTGCTGTTGCTGGAATTCTCGGCACCGAGTTCCTGCCACTCGAAGTCCTTTTTGTTGCCGTCCTTGTCCTCCATGAAATTCGAGGCCATCATGTCGGCGGTGTGGAGTGCCCAGACGATGGGGTATTTCTGAATCGCTGCGGCGAGGCTCATGGTGTCGGTGTGCTGATCAGTGAAGCCCATGTGCCACCAGATGGCGTACATTTCCTCCGAGGTGAGCTTGATGTAATTCTTGATCAGCATGGCACTCTTGGGGCCGTGGCCGAGGGGCATCAAATCGTTGACCGTGTAGAACGGCACCTTTTCCCATTTCCCGGTCTTTTCGTTCTTGACATTCCGGGTGCTGGTGCTGTAGAAGTAGGTCTTGCAGATGTCGTGGAGCAGGGCGATGAGGATGACGCTCTCATCCTTGACCTGTGCGACCGAGGTCCCGGCTACCGTGTAGAACCATGCTTTCGTGCCGTCCTCGTTGGTCTGCTCTTCCTGAAGCAGACCCCGGAGGGCATCCAACACATTGATGCTGTGCTGCAGGAGGCCGCTCTCGCAGGAGAGGTGGAACTTCGTACTTGCGGGTGCTGTGTAGAAGTCGCTCTTGCGGATGTAGTCCATCAACTTGTCGATGCCGGGCCGCTTGACCTTGGCCATCTCCGATTCAAACCGGGCGATCAATTCTTCCTTGTCCATATCTTGTCTCCTTTGATGTGAGGGGGAAAGGCTGCGCCTTGGTACTCTCCTTTGGAGTTCATCCAGTAGCCTCCCTCGTTGGTGAATGAATCCGAATCGTTTCCCGGCTGGCCGTTCTGCCAGAAGAATCCTGTGATGTGGTTCCTGATCCAGCGGTGGCCGTCCGGGTAAACGTGCCAGAAGTTGTATTTTTGCCAGTAGGGTTCGTAGGCTTCCTCGGTGCGGTGGTAAAGCTGCCAGACGAGGTCGAGGAACTTGTCATAGTCGAGGTCATCGATCAGGGCCTTTCGGTACTGGTCCATGAGGGCACCCGGCTGACTTTCCTCGGCGAGGACGGCGGCGATCTGCTGCGATAGCTGCCGATTCCCGGCGATGTCCTTTGGGTGCATCGGGAACGGCATCCTCTCCCGGAGCCGGGCGGCGAACCAGTCAGCAAGGTTGGCCATTTCTTTGGTCAGTTTCTGGTAGGCTTTGCCGTACTTCGTCTGGAGGACTTCCAGCGGCACCTGTTCACGGTTGGTCTTGAGCTTCCTGAAGGTATCGTTGAACCGGGCCATCATTTCCCGGTCGTCGTCCGAGGCGGGCATCTGCATCACTCCATGTATTTTTTGGCTTTGGGGTTCCATTTGAGGGTGGTCGCCTTGCCGCAATCACCGCAGGGATAGCTGAAATCTGCATCCTCGATGTTTGTCCGTCCGTAAGTGTGCCGACCGCAGCTGCAGTCGTATTCAAACAGCGCGGTGTTTTCCAGCGAGAATCTTTCGCCACACGCTTTGCAGGTCCACTCGGTGCGGTAGTCCTTTGTGAAAGCGACAAACACATCGCCGCACTTCGGGCATTTCAGCCTCATCAAGCCTTTTGCTCCTGCGGGTGCCGCTGCCTTTTGGGGAGTTTCGGTGGGCGCAAGTTTGAAGGATGCGAGATCCGGGCGGTAGCAGACGGCATCGAGTGCATCATCGTGCGAGGGGGGCTTTCCTCCGGCTCATCGGGTGCAACTTCGGGCGGCTTCGGCTCGGCAGGTTCTTCCGGCTCCTGCTGCTTGGCCTTTTCGGTCTGCTCCTGAATGACTGTCTGAAGCGCAGCGGCATTCTGTTCGGCGTTGCTCGGTGCCCCGGTCAGACCGCTCTGAACGGCGAACTCTGCGATGTAGGTATTCATCTGATCGGCGATGGTGTCCTTTGCCCGGAGCAGCTGCTGGGCGTTCTGGCAGGTGATCGTCATGTCCAGCCGGTCCTCACATCCCTCGGTGATCACCAGCCGGGCGGTGTAGTAGCTTTCGTCCATTTGTATTTCCTCCTGTTGTGGTTTCGGGTGCTTGTTTCACCTAATCGGCAGGAGTAGGTGAAACGGCGTTTTGCCTTGTGGTCGTGCGGCTTTCCGGGTTCCGTTTCACCTGTTTCACCTATTTTGAAACACACACCGTATTTTTAAGAATTTTGCAATTTTGCACTAAAATCTTGCAAAATGCAAAAATGTGCAAAAACATACTGTATTTTGATTTTAGGTGAAATAGGTGAAACAATCTATTAAAAAGCCGCTTGGTTGCTTGACTTTTCCTGTTTCACCTAATGTTTCACCTAGCGTTTCACCTAAGATTAGGTGAAACAAATTTTAGAAAGGAAGATCGTCCATGTCGTCGATCACGGTGAATCCGTCCTGCATCGTGGTCTGTGTGGCAGAGGTCTGGAACGGAGCCGCTGCCGGAGCCATAGGTGGTTCCTCTTGGTCCATCTGATCTTCGAGATCGTCCATCGGGTCCTTGTTCTCTGCCAGCTTGCCGATGAAGAACTCGACAAAGCGGCAGCTACGGTCGCCGAATCTTCGCATGGTGGAGTAGGTGATTTTTCCGTTCTTCTCCCGGTACATACTGATCAGCCCTTTGTCGGCCAGATATTTCATGGTTTTCCGGGGGCTGTACCCGGCTTTGGTGAGGGCCTGATTTAGCATGGAGGGGAAAATATAGACCGTGTTGCCGCTCTCGTTCATCATGCCGAGGCAGGTGCCGATCACCTGCGTGCCGTCCAGACAGAGCACGGTGTCCACAATGGTGCTGTGCTGGTAAGCGGCCACCAGCTCCTTTGCCACGGCCTTGGCCTCGGAAAGGCGGGACTTCTGGGTGGTGACATCGATGTAATAGTTGATATGGCTGTGGCTGGTAGCAAAGTGGCCCTTTGCTACGCGCAGGAACAGGTTACTTTTTTTGGTGGGAAGCTTTACCATATTGATCATCGAAACAACACTCCTTTTCAGGTTTTCCGGGTTGCCCCTCAAATGCAAAAAGCACCGCATCGCTGCGATGCTCCTGCACATTTTTATAACCCTATTGTACCGGAAAAGAAACCTGTGCACAAGGCATAAATCCACTAAAAAACTTTGCGCATTTTACATGATATCGCCCAAAACTTGGATACAAATGACCCGTATACGCAAAAAGACCCGCACCATATGGCGCGGGTCTTTAATGCAAAAGTAAAATCAGGTCAGAGCGAACCCTTGATAGCCTCGGTGATATCCCAAGTGCCGTAGATATCATTGTAGGAATCATTGGGTTCACCAGTAGCGCCATGCTTGGGAGTATACAGCACAGCTACTTTGGTAGCACCGGAGAGATTCAGTTTGAGAGTCAGAGTGGCCTCGGTGACGCTGTCCTTGAGAGCTTTGGGGTTAGCGGTATCGCCCAGACTGGGCTTAGGAGTGGTATTATAATAATAGTGCTTCGTGCCCGCATCAGTCGTAACATCGACCTGGAAATGGCTGTCAGTGATCTCCAGCAGTTCGATCTTGGTGACGATCTTGAAGTTGCAGGTCAGGGTCTGGGTAGCAGAATTATAACTCGGTTCTTTGCCAGCACTGTTCAGCAGAGTGGCTTCACAGATGCCGTCGCCCGGCTTCAGGGTGCTGCCAGGCACACCGGTAGGACGGTTCGGGTTGGAGCAGCCGGTCAGCATGCCGGAGCCTGCAATGGCAACAGCGGTAAGAGCGGTATATTTCATAAAGTCACGGCGGGAGAATGTATAGGACATGTTCGTTCCTCCTTTAAAAAGCAGATCAGTACGGCCTTGCGGCATTACCTATAAGATAGGCGAAACCGGGCCGGATGTCAATGCCTTTTGGCAAAATAAAATGATGAAATTTTGAGCTGTGACGTTGTTTTGCGACGAAATTTCGTCCTGTGCGGGCCGCGTATCAGGCGCGGGTCACGTCTGCAGCGGTCATGACGAAGGTCATGGTCTTATCCGCTGCAAAGGTGGGCATGTAAGTAACGCTCAGCTGCTGCCAGCCCTTGGGGACCATCAGCATCAGCTGCAGATAGCCGGTACCCTGCGGGGGCAGATTGGTGGAATCCGAGAAGGTCTGAGAGTTGGAGTTGTACAGCGAGATGTTGGCACCGCACTCCACGCTCTGGCCGTCGCAGGAAGCAGAGAAATCGGTAGAAGCTGCTGCCAGTGCGTGGAAGTTTGCATCCACGTTCTCCTGCGGGGGCACGGGATAAGCAGCATTGATCTCGGCCAGATTCTGTGCGCCGATGTTGAAGGTCTGGTTCTTGGTGCGGTTGACCACGGTGACCAGAACAGCAATGTATTCGTAACCGGCCTGTGCAGGTGCGGTATCAATGTTGAACAGGCTGGTCAGCTGAACGCCAAGGCCGTTCCAGTTGCTGACCTTATCACCGACCTTGACATCCACGATGGTGGCGCTGCCATTCTGCTGGCAGCCGCCCAGCAGGCTTGCTGCGCCCAGAGCAGCAACGGATGCGCCGGTGCACTTGAGGAAGGTACGGCGGGAAATGGAGTTGGACATAAAATAAATCCTCCTTTTGATAGGAAAAACCGTATTCCAGAATGTTCTATTCTGTTTATACCCTTTCTGTCCGAAAGATGCAAGGGTTTGGGGGCTGAATTTACAGCTTTTTCACAGGAATATCACCCTTCGTGGGTAAGGCCCTTCACATGTGTTTCGCTGGTTTTGACCAGATTTAACAGGCTGGGCGTATAAAGCGGGAACTCGCGGGTCAGGCTTTCTGTGGTCATGGTCAGGCAGGCCGGGTCCTTTACGCCCTCGCCGCCGTTCACATCCTGTCCGTCCAGCAGGGCTTCCACGTTGGCTTCGGACATGCGCATCACGGCATCGGAGCAGCCGCGCCAGCGGATGGGATCGATGCTGAACATACTGGCGGCGTTGTGCGGCTCGGCCGAGTACAGCAGGCGGAACATTTTGGCTACGGCCATCATCAGGTAGGCGCTCACCTCGGTGGTAAGGGCCTTGCTGTGGCACTGGCCGATCTTGGCGTACAGCACGTTCAGGCCGTTGGAGATCAGCTTTTTGTTCATGGTGGGCAGCACGCTGCCGTGGTAGATGTTGTCCTTCATCTTGTCGGGGTTGGGCAGGTCCTCGGCCGAGAGCATCATACCGTTGCGCTCGGCGCTGCGGCCCAGCAGATAGTCGCAGGAAACATTATAATAGTCGGCCACGCGCACCACAAAGTCCAGCCCGCACTCGCGGATGCCTTTTTCGTAGTGGGACAGCAGGGCCTGCGAAACACCCAGATCTTCCGCCGCCTGCTTCTGGGTGATGCCGCGCTCCTTGCGCAGCAGTTTGATGATACGATTGAATTCCATGATCTCTGACTCCTCAATGACCCCGGGTTGGGGAACATCCTTGATTTTTGGTTTACAGCAGGTTGATTATACACAACGGAAAACGAAATGTAAAGCAAGAAAAGTGACGATATTTTTCATCAAATTTCGTCATTTCTGTCAAAGGCCTTGCCGGGCACACTACATCTATGTTAAACTACAGGTATAACAGCATACATTTTGTGGCGGACACCCGGGGCACAAAGATGCCGGGCGGGAATATTTTTGGCAGAGGACGCGCTTTTCTGCCAGAAAATGGCTCCCGTTCCGGCCAAAAGAAACGGCACCCGGCGCAAAATGCAAAAATTCCAAATTGGAACTTCCATCTTTCCTGGTTTTGTGCTATAATGCTGTTTTGGCACCTGTCCTTGCCAGGCGCACAGCTTTGTGGTGGGCAGGGATGCTATAAAAATAGGAATAGGAAAGAGGATTACCCAAATGAAACACAACACCATCACCCGTCTGTGCAGCCTGGCCGCTGCCGCTGTTCTGGCTGTGAGCTGCATCGCCCTGACCGGCTGCGGCAGCAGCGCATCTTCTGCTGCTTCCAGCACCGCTTCCAACGCTGCATCCGCTGCTGCCGCCGGCGACAACTCCTGCGGCGAGGGCGTCACCTGGACCCTGGCCGACGGCACCCTGACCATCAGCGGCACCGGCCGTATGACCAACTTTACCTCCGACAGCCCGGCACCCTGGGCAGACCAGGCCGACCAGATCACCAATGTGGAAGTGGAAGGCACTGTCACCAGCATCGGTGCCGTCGCCTTCAAGGGCTGCACCAACCTGACCACCGTGAACATCGCTGACGGCGTGGAGTACATCGAGGCCGGTGCCTTCAACGGCTGCACTGCCCTCACCGATATCACCATCCCCGAGAGCGTGGGCTACATCAAGACCGGTGCCTTCAAGGATTGCAGCGCCCTGACCAGCGTTACCATCCGTGACGACTGCCGCCTGGATATGAACGTGTTCCCCACCACCGTTGAGGTGAACCACAGCGAGGGCTGATCCTCCCCTGGCCTGCCCCGGACGCCCTCCCACATGATACGAGGTGCTATGCATGAAAACCTTTAAACTTCATCTCATCCGTCACGGCGTGACCGCCGGCAACCTGCAGGGCCTGTACATCGGCAGCGGCACCGACATCCCGCTGTGCGACGAGGGCCGTGCCCAGCTGGCCGAACTGAAGGAACGCTTTGAGTACCCCCAGGTGGACACCGTGTTCTCCTCGCCCATGCTGCGTGCGGTGGAAACGGCCAACATCCTGTTCCCTAACGCGGCCCACACCTTTACGGTGCACGATCTGCGGGAGGCGGGCTTTGGCAAATTCGAGAACAAGCCCGTGAAGGAACTGGTGCACGACGAGGACTTTAAAAAGTGGATCACCCCGGGTTCCGGCTTTGTGCCGGAGGGGGCTGAGCCCACCGAGCAGTTCCACGCCCGCTGCGCCGAAAGCCTGCTCAAGCTGTTTGAGTATATGATCCGCATGGACGTGACCGAGGCCGCCTGTGTGACCCACGGCGGCGTGATCATGAGCATGCTCAGCCAGCGTGCTCTGCCCAGCCGCCGCCCCGAGCAGTGGATGGCAGACCCCGGCTGCGGCTACACCGTGCAGACTGACGTGCAGCTGTGGATGCGGGACAAGCTGGTGGAGGCCATCGACATCGTGCCCTTCGGCTATGCCGACACCCTGCGCGGCCAGGCCGAGACCGAAGAGAACGAGGCCTACGAATAAACGCAAAGAATCGGTTACAATCCGGGGCAACCGCTTGACAGAACGGTCACAATCCTTTATTGTATAAAGGAACCACTTTTTCGTTTCGCCAAGGAGGAAGTTCCCATGTCACAAGCCATCTCCCGCCGGTCATTCCTGAAATGTGCCGGCTCCGGTGCGGTCAGCCTTGCGGCTGCCCTGCTCACCGGTGTATCCGCAGCAGCGGCCGAGCTGCGTGCTGCGGGCGACCCTGCCCTGCTGGACGGCAAGGCGGCAGTGGAGCTGCTGGGTTATGCCCCGGCTCCGGGTCTGGGCGGTGTGCTGGTGTATCTCTCGGTGGAGAACCTGTCCGGCCATGCGCTGCCGGTGGGCGAAAGCTACCTGCAGAGCCGTCGGGTGTCCACCCGGGAGGATCTGTACAGCATGGGCACCGGGGTCACGGCCGCCTGCAACGGTCGTGCGGTGCGCTGCGGCAGCTTTGCCGCCCCGCTGTACGGTGAGAACGCGGCGGATGCTTCGATTTTTACCCTGAATCTGGCCGCCGGGCGCGGTGCGCTGCTGCACTGCTTCTGCGCCGTGCCGGAGGACTGGCAGACGCTGGAGCTCACCTATGCCCCGGACTTTGCCGCCGGGCGCAGCGTCACCTTTACGGTGCAGCGCGGCGCGGACGAAGCGGAACTGGGCATGGTGCCCGCCACCCCTGCCGAGGTGGGCAGCGTGGTGGATCTGTAAACCGAATAAACGCAAAAGCTCCCCGTGCATCTGCACGAGGAGCTTTTTGTGTGTCAGGGCTGCAGCAGGTCGTTCCCGGCGGAATCCTGCACGGTGACTTCCTCACCGGTCAGGCTGGAAAGCCATGCAATGTAGCTGCGGCCGCTCAGGATGCGCAGAGGGCGGCCGTCGGCGTCATAAAAGGCAAAGGTCGAGCCGGTGCCTTGGGTCCAGGTGATGTGCCACAGGTGGCCGCCGTTGAGCCACAGGCCGCCGCCCATGGTCAGGTCGTAGTCCAGGGTGCGGCCATCGTCCCGCGGGGTGGAGGCACTGTACAGCACCAGAAGGTTGTCAAAGGCAGCCTGGATGCCGGTGTTGGCGTCCAGCTGCGGGGAGCCGTCATTGTGCAGCATCCCGTAGGTGCCGGTGTCGGTATCGTAGGCAAAGCGGGTGGTGCTGCCGGACGGGAACTGTACTGCCGCCTGAACTGCGTCGGCAACGTCCGCATCCGGCAGATGGCCGTCGGTCTGCTGAGGCAGCAGGGCCGGGACAGTGGGTACGGCGGGGGTGTCCCCTTCCTGCGTGCTGTCTGCGGATTCCGCAGGGTCCTCGGACAGCGCGGACGAGAGACTCAGGCTGCTCAGCACCTTGGCCACAGATTGACCGTTGGTGCACCACAGCGGGCTGGCCCAGTCGGTATTGCCGGTGGTGAAGGCGTTGCGGCCTGTTTCCAGCGCGTCCACCGCGCGCAGGTTCCAGTAGTCCAGAAAATTGCGGGTGTACAGGTCGCAGCCGCGCTGGATGGGCAGCACCTGCTGGCCGCTGAGCAGCCGCCAGAACAGGTCCTGCCCCAGCGTGACCGGCCCCACCGTCGGCATGGCCGACACGGAGGGATAGACCAGGCACAGGCTGGGGGCGGTGTCCGCACGGGCTGCGGCCTCCAGCACCACAGAGGCGCTGCCGATGCCCCACTGGGTGGTGCTGCCGGGGGCGTTGTCGATGACCACTGCCGCCGGACGCTGGCCCGGGTATTGCTGCTCCTGCCCGGTCAGGGGGTCAGCAGAAGCCGTGCTGTCGGCTGCCGGGCCGCCCGGCATGCAGCCGGCCAGCAGCACAGCGCACAGCACGGCCGCACCGATGCGCTGGATCCAGATGCGTTTCATGGCGTTCCCCTCGTTTACTGATAGCTGAAATTGGACCACTCATCGTCGTCCACAATGGCAAGGTAGGTCTTGCCGCGGTTGAAGAGCAGCTCGGCCCCGGCGTCATCGTAGACCTTCAGTGGATGCTCCGGGGAGGCCTTCTCCCAGCGGCCCACCTGTACCCCGCCCCGGCTGAAGAAGTAGGCTTCGCCGCCGGAGATGTAGTTCACCTGCTGCACGTCGCCGGAGTCGCCAGGGTAGGCGGCGATGGGGGCAAAGCAGATGAGCAGGTTGTCGAAGCTCAGCTGCTTGCCGTTCAGTTCGTCCACGGTGTTCTCGAATCCGCCGGCGGCGTGGCTGTACATCTGCATTTTGTAGGTGCGGCTCAGTGCACTGTAGCTGAAGCTGGTCTTGTAGTTGTCGGAGTGCACGATGCGTATCGTCCGGCCGGAAGCGGTGCCGCGCATGGTATTCTCGGCCCCGGTGCGGTAGTCCGCAAAGCGGAAGAAGGTGGTGTCGTAATCGTGGCTCAGGCCGATGCCGGCATTGGCGGCGGCCTGCCGGATCTCCTTGCCGGAGGTGAACTCGGTGTGTTCGTAGGCAACGTTGCGGCCGCGGCTGTCCCGGTGGGCCACATGGGGATGGGTGGGCGTGTTGAAGTAGCTCTTGCCGCCGATGTTCAGACCGGAGTAGTTGTAGACGCTGATGAACTTGGTGCAGGGGGCGCTTTCGCCGTCGTGGTAGTACAGCGCCTGCCAGGGCATCAGCAGCTGCAGGAACTGGTCCCGGCCGGAGCGCATGGGTCCCACCTCGGGGATGCTGTCGGCGTCGCGGTACACGGCACAGAAGCGAGTGATGCCGCCCTCCACCTTGCTCTCGATGAGCAGGTCAGCAGAAGAAAGGCCCCGCTGAGGGCGGGCGTTCTGCCGCTCGGAATAGCTGATGTTGTTGACCATCACGCCCACGATGCGGCCGCTGCTGCGGTTGGCCTCGCCGGTCAGCGGGTCGGCGTCGTAGGCAGGCAGCCAGCTGGACGCGGCCGGTTCCTCCGCTGCTGCGGAAGATGCGGCGGCCTCACTGGAAGCCGCTGCCTCGCCGGAGGCTGCCGCCTCCGAGGATGCAGAGGAAGAGCTGTTGGCGAGCTTCTGCCGCAGCCAGTCGGAAAAGCGGCTGCCAACGGCGGCAGAACCGGCGGCCCGGCAGCTGGTCAGCGCCAGCGAAGCGGCCGCCAGCCCGGACAGACGAAGAACGGAACGGCGAGTGATCTTTTTCATAGAAAGTACCTCCTGCAGGGGGAAAGGATCGCGGCGGGGCCAGGCACTGCCTGCCCGGAAAAGAGCCTAAATCGGATTTGCTTTGATTGTAACGATTCTGTCCGGTTTTGTAAAGAGGAACTTGTCGGGATAAAATCCCTCCATCTCGCCTGCGGCGAGACCGTTCGGTCGCTTAAAGTCCCCGCGGGGGACTTCATAAGTGCAACGCAAGAATTTTCGGCCAGGCACTTGCATTTTATCGGCATTTATGGTAATATTATTCGGCAGTATTGTATTGTTGCAGAATATGCGCTCGTAGCTCAGCCGGTAGAGCATCTGACTTTTAATCAGAGGGCCAGGG
>OLSC01001517.1_pt1 | contig 21078 bp, 15 predicted proteins | sample 1672881 | NCBI WGS metagenome assembly OLSC01 (sample SAMEA3136733, study PRJEB25190) | human gut metagenome | biome: human gut; feature: human-associated habitat; material: faeces | place: Austria | collected 2013
CCGCATGATCAAGCGCTGCAACGACTTCGGCGCCGGCGGCGTGTCGGTGGCTATTGGCGAGTTGGCCGACGGTCTGGACATCAATCTGGACGCCGTGCCCAAGAAGTACGACGGGCTCGATGGCACGGAGCTTGCCATTTCCGAGTCGCAGGAGCGCATGGCCGTGGCGCTGGCGCCTGAGGACGTGGACGCCTTCATCGCGCTGGCCCACGAGGAAAATCTGGAGGCCACGCCGGTGGCCGTAGTCACGGAAGAACCGCGCGTGCGCATGCATTGGCGCGGCGACACCATCGTGGACGTGAGCCGCGAGTTTCTCGCGAGCAACGGCGCGCCGAAGCATGCGGCGGTGGCCGTGCCCGCGCCGGCCGACGAGAGCTTCGCCGAAAGCGCCTGCGACCGCGCTTTCGAGGCGACAAGCGAGCTGACCGACCCCGTGGTGGACGCCGTGTGCGACGCCGACTCGCTGGAAGTGTCCCTCGCGGCGCTCATGGGCGACATCAACCGCGCCTCGAACAAGGGCCTTGTGGAGCGCTTCGACTCCACCATCGGCGCGGCCACGGTGCTCATGCCCTTCGGCGGCGCGCGCCAGCTCACCCCGGCGCTCGCCATGGTGGCGAAGCTGCCGGTGCTCGGCGGCAAGACCACGACGGTCTCGGGCCTGTCCTGGGGCTTCAACCCGTATCTTTCGTCCTACGACCCCTATGCTGGTGCCTACATGGCCGTGCTCGATTCCGTGGCGAAGCTCGTGGCCACCGGCTTCGAGCGGGCGAACATGTACCTCACCTTCCAAGAGTACTTCGAGAAGCTGCGCCAGGATCCCGAGCGCTGGGGCAAGCCCATGGCGGCGGTGCTCGGCGCGCTCATGGCCCAGATCGATTTCGGGGTGGGCGCCATCGGTGGCAAGGACTCTATGTCCGGCTCCTTCGAGGACTTGGATGTGCCGCCCACGCTCGTGTCCTTCGCGACGGCCATCGGTGACATCGACCGCGTCACCTCGCCGGAGCTGAAGGAAGCGGGCGACAACCTCATCTGGGTTTCCTTCGAGGACGCGCTGGCGTCGAGCGTCTGCGCCGCCTTCGACGCGGTGGAGTACCTCATCGGTGCGGGTGTCGTGCGGGCCTGCGCGAGCGGCGCCTACGGCGGCTTGGCCGAGACGCTGGTGAAGGCGGCCGTGGGCAATGGCCTGGGTATCACCGTGGACGAGGACATCGACATGGGCCAGCTGTTCGAGCCGGCCTACGGCACGCTCGTGATCGAGCTGGCTGCCGGCGAGGATGCCCAGTCCGTCGTCACGCGTTTGGAAGATGCCGGGCTCGACGCCAACGTGGATGTGGTGGCACTCGGTCAGGTGACCAGCGCTTACGAGCTGGCGTGCGACGGCCAAGTGGCCGATCTCGCCGTGGTTCAGGAGGCGTGGGAACGCGGCAGCGGGATTGAAAGCGTGTTCCCGTACCGCACCTCGCCGGAAGAGCGCGCAGCGGCCGAGACGGTGCCCGCCATCAGCTTCGAAGGGGAGGCGGCCCCGGCCTACCACGGCCCGGCGCTGCTGGGCGACGCCTCCGGTGCTCCGCGCGTGGTCATTCCGGTGTTCCCCGGCAACAACTGCGAGTACGACTCCGCTGCCGCCTTCGAGCGGGCCGGAGCCGTGCCCACCGTGTACGTGGTGAACAACCTGACGCCCGAGGCGGTGGCCGAATCCACCGCCGAGCTGGCGCGTCTTATTCGGGCGTCCCAGATTGTCATGATTCCCGGAGGTTTCTCCGGCGGCGACGAGCCCGACGGCTCCGCGAAGTTCATCACGGCCTTCTTCCGCGCCCCGGAGGTCACCGAGGCGGTGCGCGATTTGCTGCAGGCGCGCGACGGCCTCATGCTCGGCATCTGCAACGGCTTCCAGGCGCTCGTGAAGCTGGGCCTGGTGCCCTTCGGCGACATCCGCCCCATGGACGCCGATTGCGCCACCCTCACCTTCAACAACATCGGCCGTCACCAGAGCACGCTCGTGCGAACGCGCGTGGCCAGCACGATGTCCCCCTGGATGAGCCGCATGGAAGTGGGCGAGATGCACACGGTGGCCATCAGCCACGGCGAGGGGCGCTTCGTGGCGCCGCAGCCTCTGCTGGATTCCATGATTGCGAACGGACAAGTTGCCACTCAGTACGTGGACGCCGCGGGGCAGCCTTCCATGGATTTGGCGGTGAACCCCAACGGGTCGGTGCTCGCCATCGAGGGCATCACGAGCCCCGACGGCCGCGTGCTCGGCAAGATGGGTCACACGGAACGCGCCGGCGCGGGCCTGTACAAGAACGCCTTCGGCAACACCTACCAGCCCCTCTTCGAAGGCGGTGTCGACTACTTCCGCACGAAGTAGTTACTGCCACAGCCTCACTTCGGGCTCCAACTGCACGCCGGTGGTTTCGTGGACGCGGCGCTGCACTTCGGCGATGAGTGCTAGCACGTCGGCGGCGGTGGCGTCGCCGGTGTTCACGACGAAGCCGGCGTGCTTCTCGGACACCTGCGCGCCGCCCACGCGCAGGCCTTGGCAGCCGGCCTCTTGGATGAGCGCCCCCGCGAAGTGGCCCTCGGGGCGCTTGAAGGTGCTGCCGGCGCTCGGCATCTCCAGCGGTTGCTTGCTCTCGCGGCGCTCGCGCAGCTCTTCTATGCGCGAGGCAATGGCGGCAGGGGAGTCGGCGCGCAGCTGCAGCGTGGCCCCGAGCACCACCCAGCCCTCGCGCATCATGCGGCTGGTGCGATAGCCCCAGTTGGCTTCCGCTGCCGGCACGCTCACGATGCTCCACGAATTCCCGTCGGGCACCAGGCAGCGTACTTCCACGGCTACGTCCGAGAACTGGCCCTCGTAGGCGCCGGCGTTCATGATGGCCGCGCCTCCGACGGTGCCGGGAATGCCGCTGGCGAACTCGTAGCCTGCAAGCCCGGTATCCCGCGCCACGGCGGCCACGGCGGCGTTCGTGGCCCCGGCCGCTGCCCGCACGAGGCCGCCGGGCAGCACCTCGACGTCCGCGAAATTATCCGCCAGCAGAAGCGTCACGCCGTCAAGTCCCTCGTCGGGCGCGAGCACGTTGGAGCCGAGTCCCAGCACACGCCAGGGAACCCCGTCCGCCTCGCAAGTCGACACGACGGCCGCCACCTCGTCTTCGGAGCGCGGTGCCACGAGCCATTGCGCCGGCCCCCCAATGCGAAATGTCGTATGCTCGGCCAGGGGCTCGTCAGGACGCACATTCTGCGAACCGACGATATCCCGAAGGCTCTTCTCGAAGTCCTGGGCGTTCACGGCTTGCTCCTCCTCAGCTGGGTTACGGATGCAGAGGAGGTGCGGGATGCCCTGACCGAGCAAGTTCCGCAGCGAACAGAACAGGACTGAATGTCCTGTTCTGCAGAGCGAGGACTGTCTGAGCGAATCAGGGCGTCCCGCACCTCCGGTCGGCAAAGAGTTTCAAGCCCGTGTGTTCTGGGCCGGTATCCTCCGTTTATCATGCCGTGCGGGTTACCGTTGGTGACCCGCATGGCTCATTGTACTAGAATACGCCCATGACGAAATCGCTGACATATCCGCGCGATCGCCAAAGCGCTTCCGCCCATCGTTGCTCGCGCTTCGCACCCGCTTGCGGGCTCGCATCCGCATCCGCTTTTGGGCTCGCATCCGCACCCGCCCCAGTGGCCGCCCTTGCGGATGCTTCCGCACGCACGAAAGTGGGGCGCTAGGCCATGGCGCGCAGGGTTCCCGAGGTCAAGCCCACCTCGCCGGCGGCGGCCATCGTGCTCGTGCTGCTGTTCATTGTCTGCTTCATTATCGGCCTGTGGGTGCTAATGGCGCTCACGCGCATCGTGCTCGGTTAGGGGCAAGGACTATGTGGCAGCGATTCACCCTCTACGACTTGCGCGTTATCGGGCACTACCTGGGAACGCTCCTGTTGTTCTTCGCCGCGCTCATGGCCCTTCCCTTGGCGACGGCGCTGGTCTTTCAGGAATGGGAGCCGGCGGCGCGCTACCTCGCGGCAATCGGCATCACCATGGTCGCGGGCTGCAGTCTGCGTTTTCTGCGCATCGAACCCGGACGCCTCGATCGCCGTCAGGCGCTGGCGGTAACCGGTTTCGCCTGGGTTGTTCTCGCGCTGTTCGCCTCGTTCCCTCTGTACTTCTCGGGGCATTACATGACCTACCTCGATGCCGTCTTCGATGGCGTCTCCGGCCTGACCACCACGGGCGCCTCGCTCATCGTCGATTTGGATCACCTCTCCTACGCCGACAACATGTTCCGCTTCGCTATGCATGCCCTGGGCGGTCTCGGCCTTATTGTGGTGGCGTTGTCCTTCGGGCTTTTCGGCCGCGGCGGCGGCGCGTCGTTGTTTTCGTCGGAAGGCCGCAGCGAGCACGTGGTGCCCAACGTGGTGCAGACCACCCAGTTCATTGCTCGTATTACCCTGGTCATCGTTTCTGTCGCCACGGTGATCATCACGGCGTTGTGTCTGCTCATGGGTATGGAGCCCACCCGCGCCTTCCTGAACGCGCTGTGGGTATCTACCTCCGGGTTCGTGACCGGCGGTTTCACGCCCATGCAGCTTTCCATCATGTACTACCATTCCTTCCCCCTTGAGGCGATTCTCATGGTGCTCATGATTTTGGGCTCCATCAGCTTTGTCATTCACGCCGAGGTGTGGAAGGGGCGTCCGCTCCCGTTTTTCCGCGACATCGAGACGAAGACGATGGTGCTTTGGATCGGGGCCATGGCCTTCGTCTTCACGGCCACCCTTGCCCTGTCGCCCTTCGATGACATGCTCGCCCTCTTGCGCCGCGGCCTGTTCATGATCATCTCGGCGTTCACCACGACGGGCTTTCAGGTGGTCACCACCAACCAGATCACCACCGCTTTCAGCAATGGCGCCTTCCTCACCCTGGCGTTCATCATGGCCGTTGGCGGTGCTTCCGGCTCCACGGCCGGCGGCATCAAGTTCTCGCGCATGGGCATCATCTTCAAGTCCATCGTGTCGAACGTGAAGGAGACGCTGGCACCGGATTCGGCTCGCGTCGTCGTTTCCTACAATCACGTGGGCAGGCGCACCTTGACGCCGGAAATTGTGAAAGAGGCCATGACGGTGTTCATCCTGTACGTGATCACCTACGTTATCGGCGCGCTGGTGGGCATTGCACACGGGTTCGAGGCCATTCCCGCAATCTTCGAGTCGGTGGCCATGACGTCCAACGGCGGCATCATCACGTCGGTGGCGGGGCCCGGCATGGCGGGAACTCTCGAGCTGTTCTATATCTTCCAGATGTGGGCCGGACGCTTGGAGTTCATGACGCTGTTCGCCCTTATTGTGGAAGTGGTGGCCTCCCTGGTGCCGCGGCCTCGACCGAAGGAGCGCTCATGAGGCGGCGGGGTATCGCGCTTCTGGCGATCGCGCTCGCGGCGGTTCTGGCCGCGCCGGGCCCTGTGGCTTGGGCGACGGGGGCTGCCAACGGCGCCACGACGGCTTCCTCTGATGCCGGTGTGACCAACAAGGATGTGCCGACGGACGACACGGGCGTCGTAGAGGCCGGCGAAGGCGCTGGGAACGAAGGCGCTGGAAGCGAAGGCGCGGACGGCGGCGCGGTGCAAGGCGGAGGCGCCGAGGGCGAAGGCGCGAGCGGCGGCGCGACCGAGGGCGAAAACGGGGCCGATGGCGAGGACGGCCAGGCCGTCGTCCAGCCCGCGCGTCCGAAGCTTCCCGACCCAGTCTTCGGCGAGGACGTGAGCGAGGATAACCTCGTGAACCCCCAGCAAAAGCCCGACAGCTCTTTCATCTACGATACCTCCATCTCCGCTTTGCAGGAGGCCGATTCCTACCTGAACAACCAGACGGTGCAGGTGACGGGCGAGGTCATTGGAGACCGCATTCGCGCCGAGTTCGATCCCGGGTACAGCTGGATCGTCCTGCAGGGCTCCGATAGGGCTCACTCCGAAATCCCCGTGTTCATGGACACGGAGTCCACCGAGGTCATCGATACCTACGGAGCCTACGGCCGCAAGGGCACGACGCTGCAGGTGCGCGGCACCTTCCATCTGATCTGCCCGGAGCACGAGGGGCTAACCGACCTGCACGCCGACGCGGTCACCTTCGTGGAAAAGGGGTCGGTCACCGAGCAGCCTTTTGACATCGGCGCGTTTCTGCCGGGGCTTATGCTGGTCGCCATCGGTTTCATCATGCTCATCGTGTTCCACCAGATGAGGGAGGGGCAGCGCTGATGGCCGAGGCGCGCTATCGCGGCGAAGTGGTGAAGCTGGACCGGGGGTACCCGCTCGTGCGTTTGGAAGACGGCGAGCTTCTGCGCTGCGAGCACGCGACGGCCCTGGTGAAGGGGGAGCGCCGACGGGCCGTTATCGGGGACGTCGTGGAAGTGGCGGTGCCCCCGGCGCACGATAAGGGCGTCATCGAGGCCATAGCGCCGCGCACCCGCGAGTTCGTGCGCAAGGATCCCACCGAGCGCGCCGTGCCCCAGGTGCTCGCCGCCAACTTCGAGCGGGTCATCGTGGCCCAGCCCGTGGGCGAGGTGAACCTGCGGCGCCTCGAGCGCGAGCTGGTACTGGCCTTCGAGACGGGGGCCGAGGTGACCGTCGTGCTCACCAAGGCCGATCTGGCCGACGACGCGGCCACCCGGGCCACCGTGGAGGCCGTGCAGGCTCTGGCTGCTCCCGCGGCCGATGTGCTCGTCGTGTCCGAGGACGACCCGGCATCGGTGGAGGCCGTGCGCGCGCTTCTGGCGCCGGGCACCACCACGGTGCTCATCGGGCGCTCGGGGGTGGGGAAGTCCAGCCTGGTGAACATGCTGGTGGGCGCCGAGGTCTTAAGCGTCGGCGCAGTTCGCGAGGGGGATGGCAAGGGCCGCCACACCACGGTGAGCCGCGAGATTGTGGAGGTGCCCGGCGCCGGCCGCATCGTGGATATGCCGGGCGTGCGGGGCTTGGGACTGTGGGACGCCGAAGAGGGCATCGGCGCGGCTTTTCCCGATGTGGAGGCGCTGGCCGCGCAGTGCCGCTTCCGCGACTGCACCCACCACGAGGAGCCGGGCTGCGCCGTGCGCGCGGCTGTGGAATCCAGTGAGCTGACACCGGAGCGCTACGCGTCCTACCAGGCCCTTCAACAGGAGATGGCCGCCATGCGCGATCGTCGCGAGGAGGCGCGCCGCATGAACAAGGAGAAAGTGAGCGATACCAAGCGCCGCCGCGCCGGTGCGCCCAAGGGCGGACGACGCCGGCGATAACAGGGCGCGACTGCGACAATACCCCGTGTATGGGCGGGGTGGTCTTCGCCATGCCGGCTCGTTCCGTTCATGACATTTTGCCTACCGAGATTGCCGCCGGATGCAGACGCGCTAAAATGATGTGACACTCTTCGACTGAACTCGAAAGGACCTCCATGAATCCCGTCGTCGTCATTCCCACGTTCATCTACCCTCGCCGCCACCGCGGAGGGGCTGATGTGGTGAGCACCTACGACCACCCTACCGCCCCCAACCAAGAAGGGGAGCTCGGCCGCTGCCTGGAATCGCTGGCGAAGGTGGAGGGCCTGGGACTCGTGGTCATCCTCGTGTCCGCCGATGTGTCTTTGGAAGTGCAGGCGGCCGAGAAGGTGCAGGCCATCGCCAACCGCCATCCGGACGTGACCACGCTCGTCATCGGCGCGGCGGAGCTGGCGCTTATCGAGCAGCGCATGGCCCAGCAGAATATCGAGCGCCTTTCCAAGGAAATCGGCTTGCAAGGTTACGGCGCCATCCGGAACTTGGGGTTGCTCGTGGCCAACGTGCTCGGCTTCGATGCCGTGGTGTTTTTGGATGACGACGAGGTGATCGACGATCCGAAATTCCTAGAGAAGGCCATGTACGGCCTCGGGAAGCTCACGCGCCAGGGCGTGCCCATCGTGGCGAAGACGGGGTACTATTTGAACGACCAAGACTCCTACCTCTCGAAATGGGAGGACAAGTGGTACAACCGCTTCTGGCAGCAGGGCCGCGCCTTCAACGAGTGGATCACCAAGGCCATGCGCGGCCCGCGCTTGTCGCGCTCGAACCATGTGTGCGGCGGCTGCTTGGCCGTCCACAAGGAGGCGTTCCGGCGCCTCGCCTTTGACCCGTGGATCACCCGCGGCGAGGATTTGGACTACATGCTCGACCTGCGCATGTACGGCTCGGATATCTGGTTCGACAACCAGTGGGTGCTGCGTCACCTGCCCCCGCGCACCGCAAGCGAGGGCACGCGTTTCCGCCAGGACATCTTCCGGTGGCTCTACGAGTACCGCAAGCTGGAATACTCCCGAGCGCTCATCGACCTTCAGCAGGTGAAGCCGGCCTCGCTCGAGCCCTACCCGGGGCCGTTTTTGGAGCCGGGTCTTCTGCGCCGCATTCGACTCACGGCATGGATGCGCAGCTTCGGACGCCCCGACAAGAAGGCCTACCGCCTGGCCGCCAAGGCCGCCACGGGCGCCGCTTCCGCCTACGCCGAGGCCAACTGCGCGAAGTACTTCGAGTTCCAGTACGTCTGGCCCGAGGCCATGAACCGGTTGGAAAGCGATCAGCTGCTTTCCGAGGCGCTGGTGCGCTCGGCCATGCTGCGCGCCCAGGATGTGGCGGCCGCAGCCCCGGCCCCGGCTCCAGTCGCTGCTGCGCCCGCCACCGTCGCCTCGAGCGCCCCTGCAGGCGGCGCTACCCCCATGTGTCACCCTGGGCGCAGCGCCGCAGGCGCGGAGCCGAAGGATATCCCCGCCCCGCCCGTTCCGTTGCCCCATGCCGACATCGATCCCGGCATGACCACCCAGATTCGTTTGGACATGGAGGACGAGCGTCGTGGAAGCCATGATTCCGCTGTTTCTCGTGTCGCTCGTCGTCGGCCTGGTGGTCGGCGTTTTGGCGGGGCTGCTCGGCATCGGCGGCGGCATGCTGCTCGTGCCGGCGTTCAAGCTCGGCTACGCCATGGACTCCCTCATGTGCACCGCCACCTCGCTGTTCACCATCATCCCGACATCTATCTCAGGAGCGGTTTCCCATATTCGGAACAAGACCTGCCTGCCAAAGCTCGGCGTGGCCGCGGGCCTCGGGGGCGCCTGCATGTCGCCTTTGGGGGTGTGGCTTGCCGCCCTCTCGCCGGACTGGGCCGTCATGGGAGCCGCCGCGCTCATCATCGCCTACTCTTCCGTCACCATGTTCCGCAAGGCGTTGAAGGCCCCGAAGGCTACCAAGCCCGTCGCCTCTTCGTCCCAGCCGGATGCGAGCGCCCTTTCCTCGTGTCATCCTGAGCGCAGCGCTGCAGGCGCGAAGTCGAAGGATCTCGCCGCTGTCGAGGATCGCGCCGCCGCCATCAAGCGGGCGCACTTGGAGGCCCCCGCTATTGGCTGGCGTGAGGCCGCCATCGGTGCTGTCATCGGCCTGTTCGCTGGGCTCGCTTCCGGGTATGTGGGTGTGGGCGGCGGCTTCATCATGGTGCCGCTCATGATGTCCGTCCTGCATGTTCCCATGAAGCTCACCTCGGGCACGTCCCTTATCGCCGTCATGATCCTCGCCGTGCCCGGCACCATCACCCAGGCGGTTCTCGGCAACATCAACTGGGTTGCCGGTATCGCTGTGGCTTGCGGTTCCATCCCCGGCGCGGCCTTGGGCGCCAAGCTCATCCCGAAGGTGCCCGAGCGCCAGCTGCGCTTTCTGTTCGCCGGCTTCCTCGTGGTGGCCGCCGTTCTGCTCGTCGTCAACCAGCTGGGGGTTTGGGGCTAGGTCGTTTCCGCGGCATTCTCGAGTTTGTTATACTGGCGTCAATAGCTGATGCAATCAGGGGGTACGATTATGGCGAAGCGCGAATCGGGCACGGTTTCCACGCGGGGCATCGGGGTGCCCAAGTTCAACCAGGAAATGCTCGCGGCCACCATTGCCGCCCTGGCGGGCATCACGCTCGTGTGGACGTTCTCGCAGCCGGCGTTCCCTGTCCCTGTGCTCATTGCGGCCGGGGCCGTGTTCACCGTTTCCATCGTCATGGTCATCCGGCTCATGATGGATCCCGATTCCGTGCGCGCCCTGCAGTCCGATGCCATGCTGCAGCTGGCCTCCTCCATGATCGACGCCATGGGCGACGGGCTCACCGAGGAGGCCTCCCAGGAGGTGTGCGAGCTTTTGCTGCCGAACACCTCGGCCATTGCCGTCGCCCTCACTAACTGCGAAAACGTTCTCGGCTATGCGGGCTACCAGGAGGCTCACAACCCGGCGGGAATCGCCATACGCACGAGCGCCACCCATGAGTGCATTCGCCGGGGAAAGACGCTCGTGTTGCTTACCCCCGAGGAGATCGGCCTGCCAGTGCCCATCGATCAGAGCCGCATCAAGGCCGCCATCGTGGAGCCGCTGTTCGTCGGCGGCCGAGTGGAGGGAACGCTCAAGTTCTACTACCGCGATCCGCGCAAAATCACCGAAACCCAGCGCTCCATCGCCCACGGCTTCGCCCAGTTGCTCGCCACCCAAATGGCCGCCGTGGAAATGGAGACCCAGCGCAAGCTGGCCACCTCCATGGAGCTGAAGATGCTGCAGACGCAGATCAACCCCCATTTTCTGTTCAACACCATCAACACCATTGCCTCGTTCATCCGCACCGACCCCATGAAGGCCCGCACGTTGCTGCGGGAGTTCGCCGTGTTCTACCGGCGCACCTTGGAGGATTCCACCGAGCGCATCTCGCTCGCCCGCGAGCTCGACCAGGTGCAGCGCTACTTCAACTTCGAGCTGGCCCGTTTTGGCGACGCGCGCCTCGCCTTCGAAGTGGACACGAGCCCCGCGCTGCTGGACATGATGGTGCCGCCGTTTTTGGTGCAACCGCTGGTGGAGAACGCCATCAAGCACGCGATGCCCACCGAGGGCAAGCTCACCATCACGGTGAAGACCGATGCCGACGGCGACGACGTGGTCATCGTGGTGAGCGACGACGGCGTGGGCATGTCCGAGGAGACCTGCGCGAACATCACCCAGGTGGAGTCGTCCACCGGCCTCGGCATTGCCGTGAAGAACGTGCATGACCGCATGATCGGCTTCTTCGGCCCCGATGCGCAGATGGTGTACACGAGCGTGCTGGGGGAGGGCACCCAGGTAACCCTGCGCTGCCCCGGCTGCGCCAAGGCGCCGACGTCCTCGGCTGCATCGGCGTCGGCGGGGGCGCCCGCGGCGGCCGGGGGGGCGGCGCAAAGCGCGGAGAAGACGGCGCGCAACAACGCCACGGTGGCCGAGCTGGCCGAGCTTGTGGCCCAGGTGTCGGAATAAAGGCCGCTCCCAGCAGGTAAATCGCCTATTTTCGTATCGACAATAGGGGCGCAGTCGTATATCATCCCATTCATTGGTTGTTATCTTTTATGGGGAAGGGCGCGCCCGTGTTTGAGTTTCTATCTTCGCCGTTTGGCCTGGTGGCTGTAGGCCTCGGTGTGTTGGCGGTGGCCGTGCTCGCCCTGTGTCTGTGGATCACGACCCTCGACCGCCGCATGCGCGGCATGGCCGATGGCTTGGAAACTGAGCGCCGCAAGGTGGCCGAGCTGCAAATGGTCATCGGGCGCCGCGCCAACGCGGCCCGCAGCTACGGTAACCGGGGGAGGGCGGCAGCGCCAGCGCCAGCTCCTGCTCCGGCGTCGGCCGTCGCTGCCGCTTCGGCTGGTGCGCCCATGCCGCCGCGAGGGGCGGCGGCTCCGATGCCAATGGGCACCCCCGCTGGCGCTTCCGTGCCTCCGCGAAACGCCGTTCCGGCCTCCGCGGCCGTTCCTTCGGGCGCAGCGCCTCGAGGCCGTGCGCCCCGGCCCGCTCCGGCCGGCAGCGGCTGGACGCCCAGCAGCATCCCGATGCCGGCGCAGTCGGAGGTGGATGCCTGGGTGCAGGGCGGCCCGGCCGTGCAGCAACCCATTGTGGTGCCCGATCGCAAGATGTCACGCAAGGCTCGCCGCGAGGCGGAGCGCGCCTTCGCGGCCCGCGCGGCTGCCGAACTGGAGGCTCGCCAGGCCCGTCGCGCCCAGGAGGCCGCCGCGGCCCAGCGCTCTTTCGGGTCGACCCCGGCCCGCGCGGCAGCAGCTTCTGCGCACCCCGCCGCAGCCGGCCGTCCTGCTGCGGGCGTTCCCGCCCAGGCCCAGGGCTTCGCGCCGGTGCAGCCGGCTTACGGTGCGCCTTCCGGCGCTCGCGCCCGCCACACGCGCTAGCGGTCTTCCCGCTGCGCCACTTTCCCAAACTCAAAAGGCCAGCGCCGAGGATGCTTTCGGCGCTGGCCTTTTCGTGATGCAACTGACGTGCTGGGCTTCTACCCCTTGTAGGCCTCCTGGAATCGAGCGACGTCGCGCTCGTAGATGACGAGCGTTGAATCGGGCTCTTCCAGATAGAACGGCACGCCGGCCAGCTTGGGATGGTTCACGAGGGCCGCTAGGGCGTCGAAGCCGATCTTGCCTTCGCCGATGCGCGCGTGGCGATCGACGTGGCTGCCGCGCTCATGGGTGGCGTCGTTCAGGTGCACGGCCTTCAGCTTGTTCAGGCCGATGGTACGGTCGAACTCTTCCAGCACGCCATCGAGGTCGCCTACGATGTCGTAGCCTTCGGCCCACACGCCGGCGCAATCGAAGCACACGCCCACGTGCTCTGGGTGCTCCACCTTGGCAATGATCGCGGCCAGCTGCTCGAAGCTCGTACCCACTTGGGTGCCCTCGCCGGCCATGGTGTCCAGCAGCACGCAAGTCTTCATGGATGGCGTGATGATCTTGTTCAGGGCGTCGGCCACGTCGGCCAGCCCCTCTTCCACGCTGATGTTCAGACGGCTGCCCGGGCGGATGAGGTACAGCGAGCCGTCCACCTCAGCCAGGCGCGCCAGATCCTCTGAGTACACCATGAGGGCGAAGTCACGCTCGTTCATCTTGTCCGTGGCCGGGTCGGCATCGTAGGGGGCGTAGGCCAGCGCGTCGTGGATGCCATGCTCCTTCGCGAAGGCAAGATAGGCGGCGACGTCCTTCTCGTCGAGGGCCGCCTGCTCGCTGCCGCGCGGGCTGCGCGTGAAGTACTGGAACGTGTTTGCGTTGATGGACGCCGCCTCTTTGGCCATCTCCAGATAGCCGCGGCGCTTCGAGAGATGGCAGCCAATGGTCAGCATGATGGGTCCTTTCGACAAAGATTTCTAAAAACTTGGTCAAAAAATCGAGTTATGAGTCTTGTCCTGGCCAAAAATCATAGTTCAGATGCCCTTGAGTCGGTGCAGTGCGGGCATTTGTTCAAGATTCCGTTGAATTAAGAGCGATTTGGAGCGCTTCAAAAACTCACAACTCGACTTTTTGACCAAAAATGGAAAAAAGTTTGTCGTGCTTGGGGCTCCTGGCGGTGACAAGGCTTCCCAGTTGCCAGGTTGGAGCTCTGGCGCGCCCGTCCCCTGCGGTGCGCTTCCCGCGAAACCGCCATCGCATGGGCGATGTCTCAATGGTAGAATGGCCACACCTCGAAAACACTCCTGAAACGTACCCAAGAGAGGTTTTGCCCCTATGGCACGATCCCCCCTCATACTCGATCGCTATCGCGTCATCGACCAGGCCGGCTCCGGCGGTTACGGCACGGTGGTGCACGCTTTCGACACGCATCTCAAGCGCGATGTGGCTATCAAGTGCATCGAGCTTTCCGAAGACGAGCTGGCCGCTGCTCGCCTCGAGGCTCTCGAGGCGCGCATGGCGGCGGATTTGGAAGAGGTAGAAGCAGGGGCATCGGGCGCCGAGACGGGGGTCGCTGGTCGGAATGCGGGCCCGGGTGCAGTCTCGGCCGCCGGTGCAGGCATGGGTGCCACCGCGGGCGATCCTGCTGGCAGCTCGTCGGCGGCCGCCTTCCCCGCCGACCCCGATTTCCTGGCGGCCCGCGACGAGCGCCGTCGGCGCCGGTCCGCGACCGCGGTGTCCCGGTGCGCCGCCGAGGGGGTGCCGCCCTGGGAGGACTGGGACGACTTCGGTGATCCTGACGATGACTCTGTCGATGTCGCTGGTGCAGATGATTTTGATGCTGAGGCAGCCGAAGACGAATGGGGGGACTCCCTCATTCCCTGGAACGCCTCCACGACCGACTTCGCCGGTCGGCGGCGCGGGCCGGCGCGCCTCACGGGTCGGGTGAGCCGCAAGACGCGCCACGCCCCCGAGGTGCTCTATGAGCCGCAGACTGTGGTGGAAGAGGCGCCCGATGCTACCGGGGCCACCCCCGATGCCGAATCGGTGGACGTGCGCCATCTGCGCGGCGTGCGCGCCTCGCGGGTCATCGTCGAAGAGCCCGAACCCGACGCCGAAGACGAGCTGGATCTGTTCGAGCACATCCCCGGCTTGGAGGAGGCTCGCTCCGTCGCGAAGCTGTCCGATACGAATATCGTCACCGTGTACGACTGCGCCGTGGAGGGCAGCAGTGCCTACGTGATCATGGAATACGTCGAGGGCAAGACGCTCGCGCAAATCATCGACGAGGTGGACGACGATATCACGCTGGATGTGGTGGCCGCCGTGTTTTCGGCCGTCTCCCATGCCCTGGAGGTGGCCCACGGCGAGCACACCCTGCATCTGGATATCAAGCCGGAAAACGTCATCGTGAACGGCAAGGGCCAGGCCAAAGTGGCCGATTTCGGCCTGGCCGCCCTCATGGACGCTACGGGATCGGGCACCACGGGCGGCGGCACCATCGGCTACATGCCTTTGGAGCAGATGCGCCAGGAGCCGCTCGATGTACGCACCGACGAGTGGGCCCTGGCGAGCCTCACCTACGAGATGCTCACCGGCTCGAACCCGTTTTTCGCCGATGATCTGGACGCGGCGGAGGAGGCCATCGAAGAGGCGGAGCTCGTGCTGCCGTCGCTGTGCTGGGACGAGCTGGACGCTGAGGCCGACGAGGTCATGTTCGCCGCTCTCGATCCCGACATGGACGAGCGCTACGAGGATGTGGCCGCCTTTGCGGCCGCGCTTTCGCCCTATCTGGGCAATGCCAAGAAGGGCAAGCGGGTGCTCGCCGACATCGTGAATGGGAAGATGGAAGAGCCGGCTGCCGAGGAGCCGGAGCGCGTTTGGGAGCCGCTGCCCCCGCTCGTCGACCGCCTGGGGCTGCGCGGCGCCGCCATTGCGGGCCGTATCGTGACCGCTGCGGCCGTGGCGTTGCTGGCGGCGGCGGGCATGGCGAACCTGCACCTCACTCCGGGTTCTGCCATGGGGCTCGCCACCGATGCCCCCATTGCCTACGGGGTGGTGATCGCCGTATGTGCTTTAGTGGCTGTCATCAGGCCTTCCATCGGCGTCCTGTTCGGTTACGGGGCCTTTGTGGTGGGGCTTGCCGGCGCGGGCGCCTGGGTGCCGGCGGTGCTGCTCACCGCGGCTACGGGCGCGTGGTGGTACTTTGTCGGGCGCCGCGGCACCGCCCAGGCGGTCTCGGCGCTCATGCAGCCGCTGTTCGGCTCCGTGGGTTTCGCGGCGGCCTCGCCGGTGACGTGCGGCGTGCTGCTGCCGGTGCTGCAATCGGTCATCACGGCGGCCTTCGCCTTCGCGAGCGCCCTCATCATGGCCGGCTGCGGCTCGGTCGACATCATGAACTGGGACGCGGTCATGCACCTCGGCTTCTCGAGCAACCCGGCGGCAGGGTGCCTGGCGGTGGCGTCGCAGCCGGCCACCTGGGTCGTGGGCGCAAGCTGGATCGCCGCTGCGGGCCTTTACAGCCTCTTGTGCGTGCGCGGCACCCGCGCCTTCGATATCGCCGGTTCGGTGGTGGCAGCCGCGGTGCTCATGCTCGGTGCGTGCGCGGCGGCCCATCTCGCTTCCTTCGGCGGCTCGTGGCTACCCGCTCCGGCGGCACTGCTCGGAGCGCTGGTGCCCGGCGTTCTCGGCATCCTGGCCGCGGTCATGAGCATCCCCGATCGCGCCCGCTGGGCCGAAGAAGAATGGTATGTGGAAGAAGAGAAGTAGGCCACTTCCCTGCAGGTCATAGTATACTGACAGCACCAATGACGAACCCACCTGCCGCGGCGCGAGCGGCGTAGGCGAAGAAGGCGAGATAGCGACCTATGAACATCGAAGAGCTGTACCATTTTCTGTTCGAGACCATGCCCGGCATCGGCATTCTGGTCGGTGGCGGTCTTGTGATCAGCATCATCGTGTGCTTCATTCTGGAGCGCAAGACGCGCAAGCAGTTCAAGAACCACGAGAAGACCGAGGACGACTGGTCGCTGTTCGATGACGACGAGGACGAAAGCGAATAGCTTCGCCCCGGCCGCGCGAAAACCCTCAGCCTGACTTCTGCCCGCCTGCGCCCGCCGCACCCGAAGACTTCCCGCCCGCGCCAGCGGGCGGTGCTATACTGGGCCGCATTGAAAACCGCCGGACTGCCGGCGCCTAAGGCAACCGATCATTGTGAAAGTGAGCCGCCCCATGTTGGACATCAAGTACGTACGCGAGCACCTCGACGAGGTCGCCGAAACGATGAAGAACCGCCACGCCTCCTTCTCGCCGGAGCAGTTCACCGCCCTTGATGTGCAGCGCCGCGAGGTCATCGCCGAGGAAGAGGCCCTGCAGGCCGAGCGCAACAAGCTTTCGAAGGAGATCGGCGCGCTCATGGGCCAGGGCAAGACCGACGAGGCCAACGCCACCAAGGAGACCGTCCGCCAGATCAACGAGAAGCTCACCGCCCTGGGCGATGCCCGCGCCGAGGCCGAGGCCGCCATGGACGCGCTCATGCTCTCCATTCCGAACATGGTGGACGCCACCACGCCGGTGGGCGAGGACGAGAACGACAACCCCGAGGTGCGCCGCTGGGGCACGCCCCGCGATTTCGCCGCCGAGGGCTTCGAGCCGCAGGCCCATTGGGATTTGGGGCCGGCCCTGAACATCATCGATTTCGAGCGCGGCGTGAAGCTGGCCGAGAGCCGCTTCTACGTGCTCGGCGGCGCCGGCGCCCGTCTCGAGCGCGCGCTCATCGCCTTCATGCTGGATCAGCACACCTCCCGCGGCTACAAGGAGTGGTGGGTGCCGGCGCTTGCCAACGCCGCCACGCTCACGGGCACGGGCCAGCTGCCGAAGTTCGAGGAGGATCTCTTCCATACCACCGAGGGCCTCTACCTCATTCCCACGGCCGAGGTGCAGCTGACGAACCTGCATGCCGGGGAAGTGCTCGACGCCGATTCGTTGCCGCTGCACTACTGCGCCTTCACCCCGTGCTTCCGCGAGGAGGCGGGCAGTGCCGGTCGCGACACTCGCGGCATCATTCGCGTGCACCAGTTCTCCAAGGTGGAGATGGTGAAGTTCGCCACGCCCGAGACCGGTTTCGACGAGCTGGAATCCATGGTGGAAGACGCCGAGAACATCCTGCAGCAGCTGAAGCTGCCCTATCGCGTCATCAGCCTGTGCACCGGCGACATCGGGTTCTCCTCCGCGAAGACCTACGACGTGGAAGTGTGGCTGCCCAGCTACGGCGCCTACAAGGAGATCTCCTCCTGCAGCTGCTGCACCGACTTCCAGGCCCGTCGCGCCAACATCAAGTACCGCGACCCGGCCAACTTCAAAGGCAGCCGCTTCGTGTACACCCTGAACGGGTCGGGCCTGGCCGTGGGCCGCACCATGGCCGCCGTCATCGAGAACTACCAGAATCCCGACGGCACCATCACGGTGCCCGAGGTGCTCGTTCCCTATATGGGCGGCAAGACGGTGATCGGGCCGGAAGAGGTCTAAAGAGCCATGGAAGAGCAGTCGCCGGCGGCGGGCGCGCCGACCGGTTCCGGCGGCCGGCCGCCTGCCGAGGGTCGTTTCCGCTCCGCTGCGACGACAGCCGCCACGGCGCAGAAGCCGTCGTCTCGTCGCGCGGCGCCGTCCGGCGAAGGCGACGCCGGTCGCGAGGTGCGGAAGGGGAGAGAAGGCCGCTCCAGCGCTCCTTCTCGCAAGCGCCGCCATCCGGTGCGGGTGGCGGTGGTGTCCGTAGTTATCGTTGTCGTGCTGCTTGTCGGTGCGGCGGCGGGCGGATTCGCGTGGCTCCGCTGGTTCTCCGAGGACGATGCGGCCGATTTCACCGGCACCTGGTACTTGGCCGGCACGACCGCGCCCATTGCCATCACCGAGGATCGCATCCAACTGACCGATGACGTGTCCTACCGCTACGCGCTGAACGACCAGGACAAGACCTTCGAGCTGTCCTTCGGCAACTTGAAAGGCGGCGGTCGCTACCGGTTCTCGCTCGATCGCAATCAGCTGGCTCTGGTGGATGGCGACTTCTCGGCGGCCGACACCTTGGGCGACGATATCACCTGGACGCTGCGCGCGCTGACCGAGTCCGCTCAGGGGCGCGTGCTGGCTCCGGGGGAGGCGGCCCGGGGCGTCACGCTGCTTTCCCGCACGCCCACGGGGACGCCGTCGCTTCCCGAGGCGACTGACACGCCCGAGGCCCCGGCTGGCGAAGATGCCAAGGCCGACACCGGTGATGGCTCGAAATCCGGCAACGACGACGGCGGCGCAGAGCCCGACAAGGCCGATGCCACGCCGGCCCCCGACACCTCGGACAAAGCTGACGACCGTGCCTAGGCTCGCCGTCGAGCGCATTGCCTTCGAGCGCGATCGCATGGCCCTGCTCGTGCGCGTGCCCGAGGGCGCGGATGCCTCTTTGGGCACGTGCGGCGCCGATCGGCTGCTTGCCGCGCGCCCCTCCCTCGCCTTCCACACCTGCTTGAATGACGAGGACGCCCCCTTTGCCGAGGTGCTCGCCCGCACGTCGCTGCCTCACGCGCTGGAGCATCTGGTCATCGATTTGCAGGCTGCGAACCCCGCTTGCGCCTCCGATGCCACGTTTGTAGGTACGACGGAATGGCTCTCGAAGCGGGACGGTTTGGCCTGTGTTACAGTAAACTTTACCGATGACCTCATCGCATTGGGCGCCCTGAAGGACGCCTTGGCGCTTCTGGAAGGGACGGTTGAATAAGATGTCGTCAGCTCACATCACCTTCGACACCACCGGCGACAAGATCGCCCGACGCGTGCGCAAGATGCGCCCGTCGGCCGTGCGCAACCTGTTCGCCGCCGCTACGCGCGACGATGTAATCTCGCTGTCGGGCGGCATGCCCGCTGTGTCGCTTCTGCCCGAGGAGGACATTCGCCGCGCCACGCTGGCCGCCATTGAAAGCCCCGAGGCCCGCGCGGTATCGCTGCAGTACGGCCCCACCGACGGGCTCGCCGGGCTGCGCGCGGTGCTCGCCGACATGATGCGCGATCTGGGCATCCGCGTGAAGGCCGACCAGGTGCTCGTCACCACGGGCGCCCAGCAGGCCCTAACGCTCATCGCCGAGGCTTTCATCGACCCCGACGACATCATCATTACCGAGGGCCCCACCTATCTGGGGGCGCTGCAGGCCTTCTCCGCCTTCGAGCCCGATGTGCGCGCGATCCCCTTCGACGAGGACGGCATGCGCATGGATCTTCTGGAAGAGGAGCTCAAGCGCATCGGCAAGGACAACCCGCGCCTGAAGTTCTGCTACACCATCCCGAATTTCCAGAACCCCGGCGGCGTCACGATGACGGCCGAGCGCCGGCGCCGCCTGCTCGAGCTGGCCCGTGAGTACAACTTCATGGTGGTGGAAGACGACCCTTACGGCCGTCTCCGCTACGACGGCGGCCACCAGGTGCCCCTGAAAGCCATGGACGATTCGGTCATTTACCTGGGCACGATTTCGAAGATGCTGGGGCCGGGGCTGCGCACGGGCTGGATTGCCGCGCCCGAGGCCGTGCTTGCCCGCATCAACCTGGTGAAGCAGGGTGCCGATTTGTGCGGCAGCGCCTTCGACCAGCTGGTCGTGCAGCACTACTTTGCCGATGTCGCCTGGCAGCGCACGCTGCAGAAGTTCATCGCGCTGTACAAGGAGCGCCGCGACGCCATGCTGGCGGCCCTCGACGAGTTCTTTCCCCCGGAGGCCACCTGGACGCATCCGGCCGGCGGCATGTTTCTCTGGATTACGCTGCCGGATTATATGGATACCGATTCGATGCTTGCCGAAGCGCTGGAGTCGGGCGTAACCTATGTGCCGGGGAATTCGTTCTTCCCCGATGGCAAAACCGGGCGCAACTCCATGCGCGTGAACTTCAGCTTCGAGACGCCCGAATCCATCACCGAGGCCATCCGACGCCTGGCGAAGGTGATCGAGGAGCGCCTCGAACTCTACCGCGTGTTCATTGAGGCCGGCGCGCTGCCCGGCTACGACAGAAAGGATGCAGCCATGGACGAGAATGCCACTTCTTGGAAGGACGTCATCGTCGATTCCGAGCAGAACGAGGAAGCGGTCATGCAGGCCCGCGAAGGCGATGCCGAGCAGATCGAGATCGCCGAGGAGAAGGTGACCGAGGCGCAGGAAGCCGCGGCAGAATAAAGGCCGCCCCCGAGGAGTTTCAACAACAAAGGAGACGTGTATGAAAGTTGCAGTGCTCATGGGAGGCAAGTCCTTCGAGCGCGAGGTGTCGCTGGCCTCCGGCAAGGTGGTGTGCGAGGCGCTGGAAGAGGCCGGCCACAAGGTGGTGCCCCTGGACACCAACGCCGATCTGGTTCCCACGCTGCGCAGCGAGCGGCCCGATGTGGTGTACAACGCCCTGCACGGCAAGCACGGCGAGGACGGCACCATCCAAAGCCTGCTGGAGTTCCTCGGCATCCCGTTCGTGGGCTCGCCGGCGAGCGTCTGCCATCGCGCTTGGAACAAGGACGCCCTGCACTCGTCGCTGGCGAAGTACCGCGACCTGACTGGCGAGGAGGGCTGCGCGTCCTGGCCCCAGGGTGTCTACCTGGCGCGCGATGCTTTCAAGGGCATGGGCGCGGCCACGGCGCTCGATATGGTGGCCGACCGCGTCATCGGCGGGTATCCAGTTTGCGTGAAGCCGGCCCACGGCGGCAGCGCCCTGGGCGTGCACAAGGTGAAAAGCCAGGAGGAGCTGGGCGAGGCGGTGCTCGATGCGCTGTCCTACGACGAGGCCGTGAACATCGAGCAGTGGGTCGATGGCGTGGAGCTTTCCGTGTCCATCCTCGGCACCGGCTGGGACGCCCACGCGCTGCCGCCGGTAGAGATTGTGGCTC
>OLSC01001518.1_pt1 | contig 21055 bp, 17 predicted proteins | sample 1672881 | NCBI WGS metagenome assembly OLSC01 (sample SAMEA3136733, study PRJEB25190) | human gut metagenome | biome: human gut; feature: human-associated habitat; material: faeces | place: Austria | collected 2013
ATCCATCCGGGTGAGGGCGTCGGCATCGGCAGCGATGACACCCTGTTCGCTCTGGTCGATGGCCGCGTTCACTTCGAGCGCATGGGCCGTGACCGCAAGCGCTGCACGGTCAAGCAGTAAAAAAACCGGTACGGGCGGGCCTTTGCGGCTCGCTCGTTTTTTGTGATTTTTTTGTAAATGAGGTACCACATGGCAACCAGTAATTTTATTGATACCGCCACGATCTGGCTGCACGCCGGCAAGGGCGGCGACGGTGCGGTGACGTTCCACCGCGAAAAATTCGTGGCGGCGGGCGGCCCCGACGGCGGTGACGGCGGGCGCGGCGGCGACATCATCTTTGTGGCCGACGACAACCTGTCCACCCTGATGGACTTCCGCTACAAGCGCAAGTACACCGCGCCCGACGGCGAGAATGGCCGCGCCAAGCGGATGAGCGGCGCAGACGGTGACGACCTGGTCATCCGCGTGCCCCGCGGCACCGTGCTGAAGGAGGCCGAGACCGACCTCGTCGTGGCCGATCTGACGGGCAGTGAGCCTGTTGTCGTGGCCAGGGGCGGACGCGGCGGCTGGGGCAACAGCCATTTTGCGACCCCGACCCGCCAGATCCCCAAGTTTGCCAAGCCCGGTCTGCCCGGCGAGGATATGCACCTCAAGCTCGAGCTGAAGGTCATTGCGGACGTGGGCCTGATCGGCTTCCCGAACGTCGGCAAATCGACGCTCATCAGCATTATTTCTGCCGCGCGTCCCAAAATCGCCAACTACCACTTCACGACGCTGACCCCTGTGCTGGGCGTCGTTCGCGTCGGCCCGGAGCAGAGCTTTGTCTGCGCCGACATCCCCGGTCTGATCGAGGGTGCTGCGGAGGGCGTCGGCCTCGGCCACGACTTCCTGCGCCATGTTGAGCGCTGCCGCCTGCTGCTGCACGTCGTTGACGTCTCCGGCTGCGAGGGCCGCGACCCCAAGGCGGACTTTGAGCAGATCAACCACGAGCTGGCCGGGTTCAGTGCCGAGCTGGCGGACCGTCCGCAGATCGTGCTGGGCAACAAGTGCGACATTGCAAGCCCCGAGCAGGTCGAGGAGTTCAAGCAGTACGTCGAGGCCAAGGGTCTGACCTTCCTGCCCATCTCCGCGGCGACCCGTCAGGGTGTGGACAACCTGCCCGCGCTGGTCTACAACCGCCTGAAGGATCTGCCCCCGGTCAAGGTCTATGAGGCCGAGTACAAGCGCCCCGACAAGAGCGCCCAGCCGACCCGCCCGTTCACGGTGGAGCGCACCGGCGACCACGAGTTCACCGTCGATGCCCCGTGGCTGGAGCGTATCCTCGCCGGTACGAATGTCGAGGACTACGAGAGCCTGCAGTATTTCCAGACGCAGCTGGGTGATTCCGGCATTCTGGACGAGCTGGTCGCCCAGGGCGTTGAGGAAGAGGACACGATCAAGATCGGCGAGTACGAATTCGATTATCTGTACTAAGTAGTAGAAAATATGCTGTTTACACAAAAATCCGAAGTCGACATTCACGAAATGTCGCCGCTGGCGCTGGCCTTTGTGGGCGACGCCGTGCTGGAGCTGCTCGTCCGCGCCCGCCTGGTGGGCACGACGCGCTTGCAGCCCAATCGTCTGCATACCGTGGCGACGCATTACGTCAGCGCCCACGCGCAGAATCTGGAGCTGGACATCATCGAGCCGATGCTGACCGACGCCGAGGCCGCCGTGCTGCGCCGCGGCAAAAACGCCAGCAAGGCCACTGTCGCCAAGCACGCCACCGTGCAGGAGTACCGCGCCTCCACCGGCTTTGAGTGCCTGCTGGGCTGGCTGTACCTGCAAGGCAGGAACGACCGCATTGAGGAATTGTTCAACGCGATGTGGGACGGGTATAAGCCGGAGTAATAAGTAAAAGCCTTCCCCCGAAGGGGAAGGTGGCCGAGGCCCCGCCCGAGGGCGGATGAGGGAAAAGCCTCCGCAATTTGCCCGGTAACGGGTTGTAGTGGCAAGGCCGCCCCTCATCAGCCGCCTGCGGGCGGCAGCTTCCCCCCAAGGGGGGAAGCCTTAGGAAACCCGCATCACTTGTAGTTTTTGCTGTCGGTGGCGTTGGTGGTGCGGTTGGTGGTTTTCTGCTGGGTACGGTTCGTGGTTTTCTGGGTCGTGTCCGTCGTGCGATTGGTCGTGCGGTTCGTCGAATTGTTAGTCTGATTCTTAGCCATAGGTGGTAAGCTCCTTTCGCAAGTAAAAACGATCTACAGTCGTTTTCGGACTGCAAAGGTAGTTTGCCCGCCCATGGCTTTTTTATGCAGAGGGGGCTGCTATGGAATTTCCACAGGATTTTACCGCGCGGGAGCGGGCACTGCTGGGGGCGCGCTTTGACGAGCTGTACGCCTACGCCACGCCGCAGCCTGCCCGCGGCGTAACGGTCAACACGCTGCGCTGCACGCCGGAATGGTTCGCGCAGCATGCGGATTTTGACGCAAAGCCGTCCCCATTCTGCCCCACGGCCTTTACGACGGCGGCGGACTTCCGCCCGGGGCGGCACGCCTGGCACCACGCGGGCGTGCTCTATGCACAGGAGCCGAGTGCCTCGGCCCCCGCTGCGCTGCTGGACGTGCAGCCCGGTATGCGGGTGGCCGACCTCTGCGCCGCGCCGGGAGGCAAGACCAGCCAGCTGGCGGCGGCTCTGCAGGGGCAGGGCCTGCTGCTGGCCAATGAATTCGTCGCCGCCCGCGCTGAAATTCTGCGCCAGAATCTCGAGCGAATGGGCGTGACGAACGCCGTCATCACGAACGAGGACACCGCCCGCCTGGCTGCGGCGATGCCCGGGCAGTTTGACCGGGTGCTCGTCGACGCGCCCTGCTCGGGCGAGGGTATGTTCCGTAAGGAGGCCGTCGCCGCCGCCCAGCACAATAACGCCTTAGTGGCGCACTGCGCGGAGCTGGGGGCCGAAATTCTCGAAAACGCGGCGGCGCTGCTGGCTCCGGGCGGCGTGCTCGTCTACTCGACCTGCACATTTGCCCCGGAGGAGGACGAGGGACAGATCGCGGCCTTCCTCGCAAAGCACCCGGCGTTCACGCTCTGCGACCTGTCCGGCTGCGGCTTTGGCCGCCCGGGCGAGGCCAACCGCGCCCCTGACTACCCGGATTTCCGCGCCGGATACACCCGCCGCATCTGGCCCGCCGACGGCGGCGAGGGCCACTTTATGGCGAAGCTGCAAAAGGCAGCCGACGCAGACGCGCCCACCCCGCCGAAGGGCAAGCCGCCCAAGGCGCCGAAGGCCCCGGCGGAGTGGCTCGATTTTGCCAAAACCTATTTCCCGGCGCTGGCTTCCCGTCCGCTGGCCGGGGCGGGGGAGTGGCTGCTGCTGCCCGCGCCGGGCAGCGAGACGCTGAACACCGCGAAGCTGCGCGTCGTGCGCGGCGGCGTTCTGGCGGGCAGCGTGCTGAAAAAGCGGTTCCAGCCCGCCCATGCGCTTTTCATGGCCTACGGCGCACAGTGCACGAACCGCGAGGAACTGACGCTGACCGACCCGCGCACCGCCGCCTGGCTGCGGGGCGAGGAGATTGACGCCGCCACCGCGCAAAACGGCTGGTGCGCCGTGCTCGTAGACGGGTTCCCGCTCGGCGGCGGCAAGGTCAGCAGCGGACGCATCAAAAACCATTACCCGAAGGGCCTGCGCAATCTGCAATAAAGCGGGCGGCCCCTCTTGAAAAGAACGATTTGTTGTGCTATAATAGTTTACTAGTAATTATCGGCTGTAATGCCGCTGCCTGTGTGAATACAAATTAGGGGGATTTTTCCATGTCCGGACATAGCAAATGGAATAACATCAAGCGTAAAAAGGAAAAGACCGACGGCGCCCGCGCCAAGGTTTTCACTAAGATCGGCCGCGAGATCGCCGTGGCCGTTAAGGAGGGCGGCGGCAACCCCGCTTCCAACTCCAAGCTGGCGGCTCTGATTGCCAAGGCCAAGGCCAACAGCGTGCCCAACGATAACATTCAGCGCATTATCAAGCGCGCCGAGGGCGGCGACAAGACCGAGTATGAGGCAATCACCTATGAGGGTTACGGCCCCGGCGGCATCGCCGTCATGGTCGAGACCCTGACCGACAACCGCAACCGCACCGCGGCCAATATGCGCCATTACTTTGACAAGTTCGGCGGCAACCTGGGCCAGATGGGCTGTGTCGGCTTCATGTTCACCCAGAAGGGCGTCATCGTCGTCGATCTCGAGGACAAGGACCCCGATGAGCTGATGATGGATGCGCTGGACGCCGGTGCCGATGACTTCGATGCAGGCGAGGATGCCGCCGAGGTCACCACCAGCCCCGAGAACTTCACCGCCGTCTGCGACGCGCTGGAAAAGAAGGGCTACAAGTTCATCTCCGCCGACGTGGCGCAGGTGCCTTCCACCACCACCGCGCTGACCGACCCCGATCAGCTCGTCCAGATGGGCAAGCTGCTGGACGCCCTGGACGACGATGATGATGTCCAGAACGCCTGGCACACCCTCGAGAACGAGGAAGACCTGGATCGCTAAACCACAAGAATGCCAAAAGAGAGTGAAGGGCGACTTTTGCTCTCTTTTTTTGTACGGCAGAACGGTAGGGGCCGGGCATGCCCGGCCCGCAGCGTAGAAATGACCCGAGATTTTTGGGCTGCCGCAAAGTTCAGGGCCGGACATGTCCGGCCCCTACAAGCATGTTTTTAATTGAAAAGGAGCGTTACTATGCCAAAACTCCTTTGCCCGCACTGCCTGCAGCCGCTGGATGGCGGGTACCGCGGCGAGTGCCCCCACTGCGGGCGTTCGCTGGAAAACCGCAACCCCGAGGGCGCGCTGCCTCTGGGCACCCAGCTGGGCGGCAGGTACACGGTGGGCACCTATTTGAGCGCCGACGGTGACGGTCTTGCCTACCGCGGCGTGCTGAATGACGAAAAGAAATTCGTCCTCATCAAGGAATATTTCCCGGTCACACTCTGCAACGGCCGCAGCGCCGACGGTGCGCTGATGCCCAAGGAGGAGAAGGAGGTCCTGTTCAAGACGAGCCGGATGGACTTCAAGGACCTGTACGACGACCTGAAAAACCTGACCCCGGCCACCGGCCTGTCCACGATTCTGGACGTTATGGAGGAAAACAACACGGTCTACGCCGTGGAGGAGAGCGAGAAGGGCATGACCCTGTCGCATTACCTGCACCTGCGCAGCCGCACGCTGACCCCCGCCGAGGCCCGCACGCTGCTGCAGCCCATCATGGAGGGCGTGGCCCTGCTGCACAAGTCGGGGCTGATCCACCGCGGCATCTGCCCGGACAACATCGTGCTGCCCATCGACGGCACGGCCCGCCTGACCGGTTACGGCACGCTGGCGCTGCGCACCGGCGGCAGTGAGCTGAAGAGCCAGCTCTACCCGGGCTACGCCGCGCCGGAGCAGTACTCTGCCGCCGAGTTCAGCGGACGCTACACCGATGTTTACGCGCTGGCTGCGGTCTGCTACAGGATGGTCACAGGGCAGACGCCCGTCGCTGCGCCCCAGCGCAAAGTGCGGGACAGCCTCGAGTCGGCGCACAGCCTCGAGGCGGGTGTGCCTACATGGTTCTCGCAGGTGCTGGCCTGCGCGCTGCGGCTGGACCCCGCCAAGCGGATGCAGACCGTGCCCGAGCTGATGAGTGCCCTGACCGACCCGAATGTCGCAAACGCGATGTTTGAGAAGGGCGACAACCAGATCAGCACCCGCAAGATCATGGCCGTGTCGCTCGTCGTCATCTTTGTGCTGGTCGTGCTGCTGCTCTGGAGCCTGATCGGCGGCAGCAAGGCTGACAGCACCCCTGTCGCAACGCCGCAGCCGACAGCAGTCGGCACGGCGGGGGAGACCACCGCCGAGACCGTGCCGAACCTGGTCGGCCTGCGCTATACTACTGACATCAAGGGCAACAGCGCCTACGACGACTACCGCATCGTGATGGTGGAGCAAAGCTCCGACACCGTGGCGCAGGGCGTGGTCATCAGCCAGGATCCGCCGGCGGGCAGTGAGAAGCTGATGGACGACCAAATCATCCAGATCACAGTCAGCAGCGGCCCGAGCCTTGTGGAGATGCCGGACATCATCGGCTTTACCCAGGCCAATGCCAGCAAAAAGCTGGACGCGCTGGGCATCCAGTACAAGATGGTCATGGTGGATAACGACGGTACGATGGCCGCGGGCTGTGTGGCGAGCACCGACTACAAGGCCGGAACGAAGATAAACACCGAGAATGTGACTGTCATCGTCAGCATCGCCGGGGAGCGGGATGACACGCTGGTGGCGCAGACGGGGAACGGCAGTGAGGCCGAACCTACGCCGGAAGCGGGACAGTAAGCAATAACGGCAAACGGGCAGAGCCCCTCCGGTCATCGCTTCGCTCGACCACCTCCCCTGAAAGGGGAGGCTTTCTCGCGGGCAGCGCCCGCGCAAAAAGGCGCCCCACAACGTGGGGAGCTGGCCGAGCCTGCGAGGCCTGAGGGGCTTTGCCCGTTTGCACTGCGAGAAGCATAAACAAAAAAGAGCAGTTCACGAAGAACTGCTCTTTTTCAGTGCATTTCAGGCAATGCCGACGCGGCGAGATTAGTCGCTGACGTAGGGCATCAGAGCCATGTAGCGGGCACGCTTGATGGCAACCGTCAGCTCACGCTGATGGAAAGCGCAGGTACCGGTAACACGGCGGGGAATGATCTTGGCGCGCTCGCTCACGTACTTGCGCAGGCGGGGCAGATCCTTGTAATCGATGTGCTCGACGCGGTCAACGCAGAAGGAGCAAACCTTCTTGCGGCCACGATGCATCGGACGAGAAGAACGATCCATAGCCATTGTGGAAACCTCCTTGTTAGAATGATACTTTCGATTTTAGAACGGCAGGTCGCCCTCATCCTCGATCAGTGCAAAGTCGTCATTGCTGCCGGCAGAATAGCTCGGCGCAGGGGCGGCCTGTGCAGCGGGACGGGGAGCGGGGGCTGCCGTGGGTGCGCCGTAACCGGCATCACCCATCGGTGCGGCGTTTGCGGATTTGGGAGCGGCAAAGTTGACGTTGTTGGCCACGATCTCAATCGCGGTGCGGTTGTTGCCGTTCTTGTCCTGATAGCTGCGGCTCTGCAGACGGCCGTCAATGGCGATCAGAGAACCCTTCTGGAAATACTTGCAGACAAACTCTGCCGTGCGGTCCCAGGCGACAACATCCAGCCAGTCAGCCTGACTCTGGCCGTTGGCGTCACGGCGTCCGCGATCACAAGCGATGCGGAACGACGCAACGTTCTTGCCCGTCGTAGTCTGGCGCAGCTGCGGGTCCGCGGCAAGGCGGCCCATGATTGCAACAACATTCAGCATTGGTTTACTCCTTACTCCTCAACAGCAAGAGTCATGCTGCGAAGAACGCCCTCGGTGATCTTGAAAACGCGGTCCAGCTCAGCCGGGAAATCGGGCTCGCTGGTGAAGCTGATCACCGTGTACACACCCTCGGTCTCATCGTTGATGGGGTAAGCAAGACGCTTCTTGCCCCAATCATCAACAGAATCGATCGTACCATTCGCTGCGATCAGGTTCTTGAACTTGTTGATCAGAGCGTTGGAAGCCTCTTCGTCGAGGTTCGCGGTGGTAACCATCATGGTTTCGTACTTAGCCATATTCTGTGCACCTCCTTTTGGACATTAGGCCTTCTCTTTTAACGGAAAAGACAAGGATAACCGTGTGATTTCACACAGCATCTAATTATAACAAGTAAATCCGCGTTTGTCAACGCAAAATTTGCCCTGCACAGCACAAAATTGCGGATTTTTAAAAAAAACCTGGACGTTCCGTAAAAGTGTCCTATTGCTTTTTCTGCCCGCTTTGCTATAATGGGCTTAATACTGTACAAGTCTTGCTTGCATAGCCGGACGCGGCGCTAGTAGGGGCGAGCATTGCTCGCCCGCTGCCCGCTTGCCATGCAGGAAACGATGGGGGAACGCAGGGCAGCGATAAGGCTGCGCGGGCGACCAATGGTCGCCCCTACATGTGTTCCCGCTTTGAAAAAGAGAAATGGAGCATTCGTATGAGAATCGTGGTCGTCGGCCTCGGCAAGGTTGGCCGTGCCCTGACCGCCCAGCTTACGGCGGAAAATAACGACATCGTCGTCATCGACCAAAACCCTGACCTGATCGAGGACATTGTCAATATCTATGACGTGCGCGGTCTGGTCGGCAACGGCGGCTGCTATGATGTGCAGAAGGAGGCGTTTGAGGACGGCGCAGACCTGCTGATCGCCACAACGTCCAGTGATGAGAGCAACATCCTGGCCTGCCTCGTCGCCAAAAAGCTGGGCACGCAGCACACGATTGCGCGTATCCGCAACCCGGAGTATGAGAAGCAGCTGCGCTTTATGCGCGATGACCTTGGTCTGTCGATGTTCGTCAACCCGGAAAAAGCCACGGCGCGTGAGATCGCCCGCGTGCTGCGTTTCCCGTCTGCCATCAAGCGTGAGCAGTTCTGCCGCCAGCGGTTTGAGCTGATCGAGTACCGCCTGGCCGACGACAACCCGCTGGTGGGCTTGCAGCTGTCGGACCTGTACCGCAACATCCGGGTCAAAATTCTGATCTGCGCCGTCGCCCGCGGCAGCGAGACGATCATCCCCACGGGTATGTTTACGCTGCGGGCCGGGGACAAGATCTACCTGACGGCCTCGGCCCGGGATCTGGAATCCTTCTTCCGCAAGCTGAACCTGTTCAAGGCCAAGGCCAGCAACGTCATGATCGTCGGTGCAAGCCGGATGACCTACTATCTGGTCAAGGAGCTGCAGGACATCCAGAAGCGGGTGACCGTCATCGACAGCGATGCGGCCCGCTGCCAGGAGATGAGCGAGAAGTTCCCCGGCGTGCTGGTCATCCACGGCGACGGTGCGGATGCCGAGCTGCTGAGCGAGGAGCGCATCACCGATATGGACGCCTTTGTGGCGCTGACCGGCCTGGACGAAACAAACATCATTCTGGCGATGTACGCCTCCCAGATAAACTCCTGCAAGGTCGTGGCCAAGATCAACCGCGAGTCCTTCGCCGAGCTGGCCGCTGCCAAGGGGATGGTGGACAGCGTCGTCTCCACGGCGTCGGTCACGTCGGAGTCCATTGCCATGTACGTCCGCGCCATGCAGAACAGCTTTGAGTCGGAGAACATCAAGACGCTGCACCGTCTGGTGAGCGGGCGCGTGGAGGCGCTGGAATTCAACGTTGCGCCGGGTTTGCCGTTCATCGGCGTACCGCTGAAGGATCTGACCCTGCGCAAGGGGCTGCTGGTGGCGGGCATCGTGCGCCGCAATGGCCAGACGGTCATCCCGTCCGGCAACGATGCCCTGCAGGAGGGCGACGATGTCGTCATCGTCACCACCGACACAACGCTGCACTCGCTGCGCGACATTGTAAAGTGAGGGCGCGTCCATGAACTATAAAATGGTAGGGTTTGTGCTGGGGCGCATCTTCCTGATCGAAGCAGCCCTCATGCTCTTTCCCATGGGCTGCGCCGCCATCTACGGCGAGTGGAGCGTTGTGCTTTCCTTCCTGTGGCCGATGCTGATCGTGCTGGCGCTGGGCCTGATAACCAGCCTGCGCACCCCCCAAAACACGAAAATCTACGCCCGCGACGGCCTGGCCATCGTGGCGCTTGTCTGGGTGCTGATGTCGGTTTTCGGCGCACTGCCGTTTGTCATCTCCGGCGAGATACCGTCCTTTGCCGATGCTTTTTTTGAGACGGTCTCGGGCTTTACGACGACAGGCTCGACAATTCTGACCGACGTCGAGGCGCTGAGCCACGGCACGCTGTTCTGGCGCAGCTTTTCCCACTGGATCGGCGGCATGGGCGTGCTGGTCTTTGCCATGGCCGTGCTGCCCATGACCGATGGCCGTGCCATGCACCTGATGCGCGCCGAGGTCCCCGGCCCGACCTGCGGAAAAATTTCCAGCAAATTGAGCGACAGCGCGAAGATTTTGTACGCGATCTACTTCGTGATGACCGTCATCGAGACGATTTTGCTCTGCGCGGGGGGCATGCCGCTGTTTGACGCGCTCATTCATGCGTTCGGCACGGCAGGCACGGGCGGCTTCAGCAACAAGGCGCTGAGCGTCGGCGCGTACAACAGCCCGTATTTTGAGATCGTCATCGGCGTGTTCATGCTGCTGTTCGGCATTAACTTTAACCTGTATTATTTCCTGCTGCTGCGTCATTTCCGTGAGGCGTTCGCCTCCGAGGAGATGCACGTCTACTTAGGCATCGTCGCGTTCTCGACGCTGACGATCACGGCGAACATCGCGAGTATGTACGACAGTGTCGGCACGGCGCTGCGCACGGCGTTCTTCCAGGTGTCGTCCATCGTCACGACCACCGGCTACGCCACGGCGGACTTCAACCTTTGGCCGACCTACTCCCGCATCGTGATCGTGATCCTGACGTTTGTGGGCGCATGCGCGGGCTCGACGGCGGGCGGCTTGAAAGTATCGCGCGTCATCATCCTTTTCAAGGCGGCACGGCAGGACCTGAACAAGATGCTGCACAGCCATGCCGTGACGACGGTCCGCTTTGAGGGCAAGCCGCTGGACGAAAAGACGCTGCGCGGTGTGCACAACTATTTCAACATTTATATGCTGCTGCTGACGCTGTCGGTGCTGCTGCTCTCGCTGGACGGGTTCGATCTGGTGACGACGTTTACATCCGTCGCGACCTGCCTGAACAACGTCGGTCCCGGTCTTGAGATGGTCGGCCCGATGGGCAGCTTTGCGGATTTCTCCGCTCCGGCCAAGCTGCTGCTGGCCTTTGACATGCTGGCGGGCCGTCTGGAGCTCTACCCGATGCTGGCCCTTTTTGCCCCGCGCCTCTGGCGCAAGCGCATCAATGCGATGCACGAGGCAAGAGCGAAGTAAGGGGCGGGTGTTCTTTCTTTACAAAGAAAGAACCAAAGAAATTCCAAACCAATACAATCATAGAACCGGGCAGCTGCCATCTTTACGGCAGCCGCCCGGTTTTGGTTTATGTATGGACGTTTCGGGGGTAGAGTGTAGGGCGGCCAGCCCTCTGGCCGCCGCAAGGGGCGTACTGCCTTGCGGTGCTAATCTGTTTTTAAAGGGGGCTATAGGCGGGAAAAAATGTGAGTACCCCCACAAACTGGAATTTGACACTTTGTATTTATCGAGAATACTCTTGAAACCATTTTGCAAAGCGTGATTTATTGAAAATAATGAATTTATATAGTTCTCCATTTTTCATATTAACTGTTGCAATTGGAAAGACTACCCACTTCCAAGAGATTTCTTTTATTTCCTGCATCGGCAAAACTAAATTTCTGTATTTTTTGTCAACTGTAAGCTTGTTTGTCTTGTAAGTAAGCGACTGACTATCGAGGTACAGACCTCCTCCAAGTATGCCATTGTGACACAAACTGCAAACAAAAGATTTCATAGAAACATCCCTCCATTAAATTGCGATTTACCTTATTATACCACACCCCGCCGCTGCGTGTCTATTTCCCGCCGTGCCCGCATACCCTGTACCAAACCACAACAGGGGAGGGGCTTGCCATGCGGCGGGATGCAGACAGAGAGGAACGAAACGCAAGATTGCTGGCGGGCGTGGTGCTGGCGGCTATGTTGGTGCTGCTGTCCGGCATCATCCATCTGCTGTACCACCGGGAGTACGCCGAGACCGACACCCCCAACGACTGCTTTGCGGTGTCGGCGGCGACGGGGGAGACGGCGCTGCCCAAAATCGTCTGCCTGACCTTCGACGACGGCCCCAGCAAAAACACCCGGCCAATTCTGGAAATTCTCGATAAGGAGCAGGTCCCGGCCACCTTCTTTGTCTGCGCGCAGGACGCCAACGAAAAATATCTGCCCCTTGTGGCGGACATTGCGGCGGCGGGGCATCAGATCGCGCTGCACAGCGCGACGCATCAATACTCCAAAATTTATGCGAGCACCGACGCATTCTGGCAGGACATCAGAACGCTGCGCCAGGCGTTGGAGCCGTATGTGGATGTGGCGGCCATCGACTGGCTGCGTTTCCCCGGCGGCAGCACAAACACAGTCAGCCACCGCTACGGTGGAAACGGCATCATGAAGGCCCTGAAGGCCCAGGCCGAGGACAAGGGCTACCACTGGATCGACTGGAACGTCTGCGCCGAGGACGCCACCGCCAGCCACCCGGATGCCGCGCAGATTTTGCGCAACATTCGCCGCGATGCTGATGGTCAGGACACCTGTGTCGTCCTGCTGCATGATACAAAAGCAACAGGTCAGACCGTTAAGGCCCTGCCCGATATGATCGCCTATTTCCAGGAGCAGGGCTACAATTTTTGTACGGTTGCACAGATGGATGCCTTGCAATGTGAAACAAAATAGGGTATAATGTACAAGAATCGAAAAACGGTGGGAGGCGGAACGATGCGCAAAACGGAAAGCCAGAAGATAGCCCTCTGCGGTATGCTGGGGGCGCTTTCGGTGGTGCTTTTGCTGCTGGGCAGTGCACTGCAGATCGGCACCTATGCCGCGCCGATGCTGGCGGCGTTCCTGCTCATCCCGGTGCTCGAGGAATACGGCACGCGCTACGCGCTGACCCTCTACGTCTGCGTGGCAATTCTGGCCGTGCTCTTTGTGCCGGAGACCGAACTGGCGCTGTTTTACGTGCTGGTCATGGGGTATTACCCCGTGCTGCGCGTCAAGCTGAACGGCGTAAAAAGCACGCTCCTGCGCTGGGTGCTGAAGTTCGCGGTGTTCAACGCGGGCACGGTGCTGGTGTATCTTTTGCTGTTTGCGCTGCTCGGACCCGCCGTGCTGGACGAGCTGCTGGCCGACGGCATCGGGATGCTGGCAGCACTGCTGGCCGCGGGCAACCTGTCGTTCTGGCTGTGTGACCGCGCACTGGCGGCACTGACGCGGTATTACCACGTCATACTCAAGCCAAAGCTGAAAAAGAAGTTTTAATTCGGGGAGGAAAACAACATGTGGTACGATGAGGCAGTAGTTTATCAGATCTACCCGCTGGGGCTTTGCGGCGCACCGCTGCAAAACGACGGTGACCAGGCGCAGGCGGGCGAGCACCGCATTCTGCGGGTGCTGGACTGGGTGGAGCACATCAAGCGCCTGGGCGCGACCTGCGTGCTGTTCAACCCGCTGTTCGAGAGCGACGCCCACGGCTATGACACCCGCGACTACAATAAGGTGGACTGCCGCCTGGGCACAAACGACGACCTCAGGCAGGTCTGCGCGGCGCTGCACGCGGCGGGCATAAAAATCCTGTTTGACGGCGTGTTCAACCATGTGGGCCGTGGCTTCTGGGCGTTCAAGGACGTGCAGGAGAAGCGCTGGGACAGCCCGTACAAGGACTGGTTCCACATCAGCTTTGACGGCAACACCAACTACAACGACGGCTTCTGGTATGAAGCGTGGGAGGGCTGCAACGAGCTGGTCAAGCTGAATCTGCAGAACCCGGCGGTGAAAAATTACCTGTTTGACGTTGTGCGCGGCTGGGTGCGGGACTACGACATCGACGGCCTGCGTTTGGATGTTGCCTACTGCCTCGACCTTGGCTTTTTGGCCGAGCTGCGCGGGCTGGCCGACAGCATCAAGCCGGAGTTCGCACTGGTGGGTGAGACGCTGCACGGAGACTACAACCGCTGGATGAACGACCACGCCTGCCACAGCGTAACGAACTACGAGTGCTACAAGGGCCTGTATTCGAGCTTCAACACGGGCAACATGCACGAGATCAGCTACAGCCTGAACCGCCAGTTCGGCTCCGAGCAGTGGTGCCTGTACACGGGCAAGCACCTGCTGAGCTTTGTAGATAACCACGATGTAACGCGCATTGCGACGATTTTGACGGACAAGGGCTGCCTACGCCCCATCTACGGTCTGCTGTTCGGTATGCCCGGTGTGCCGTCGGTCTACTACGGCAGTGAATGGGGCATGGAGGGCGACAAGCGCAACGGCGACCCGACGCTGCGCCCGGCGGTGGAGAAGCCCGAAGAAAACGACCTGACCGCTTGGATCGCGGCGCTGGCCCACGCCCACACGGGCAGCAAGGCGCTGTGCCGGGGCAGCTACCGCAATGTGCTGGTCCAGCCTAAGCAGCTGATTTTTGAGCGCTATGCCGACGGTGAGCGGGTGCTGGTGGCCATCAACGCGGACGGCAATCCGTTTGACGCCCACTTTGACGCGGGCTGCGGCCGCGCGGTGGACCTCATCACAGGCGCCGACCACGACTTCGGCGGCGGCAGCACGCTGGAGCCGTACAGCTGCCACTTCTGGAAATGTGAGCGATAATACGATATAAAAAGGCACCTGTCCGTGTGGGCAGGTGCCTTTTTGTGCTATGCTGTATGTTGTAGGGGGCAGCGCCCTCGACGCCCCGCAGGGCAGTATGTAGGGCGGCCTGCCCTCAGGCCGCCGCAGCGGGGTGAGGGTGCCCCGCCCTACATAGCAGGCGCTATCAGAGGTTCGTATACCCCATCAGCTTTTCATCCACGACGGCGGCGGTGTCGCGGCCCTCGCGCAGCGCCCAGACGACAAGGCTCTGGCCGCGGCGCATATCGCCGCAGGCGAACACCTTCGGGTCGGCAGTGGCGTACTTCACATCGGCCACGGTGCCGCGCTTCGTGCGCTCGACGCCGAACGCATCGGCCACATAGGGCTCGCAGCCCGTAAAGCCTGCCGCGATCAGCACAAGGTCGCAGTCCACGGTGAACTCCTCGCCGGTGGGCACCATCTGGCGGCGTCCGTCCGCGACCTCGCTTTTCAGCTTGGAGATCAGCGCGCCGCAGACCTGCCCGGCCTCGTTCTTGTAGAACTCCTTGACCGTCGTCTGGTAGACGCGGGGGTCAAAGCCGAATTTGGCGATGGCCTCCTGCTGGCCGTAGTCGGTTTTCAGCACGCGGGGCCACTCGGGCCAATCGTTGCCGGGGGCGCGGGCCGCGGGCGGGCAGGGCATCATTTCCAGCTGCATGACGCTCTCGCAGCCCTGGCGGATGGCCGTGCCGACGCAGTCGTTGCCGGTGTCGCCGCCGCCGATGACCAGCACGCGCTTGCCCGCGGCGGAAACCGCCTTGCCGTCCGCAAAGTTGGAATCCAGCAGACTGCGGGTCACGCTGGTCAGGTAATCCACCGCAAAGAAGATACCCTGCGCGTCGCGGCCCGGGGCCTGGATGTCGCGGGCCTGCTTTGCGCCGCAGCACAGCACCACGGCGTCATAGCGGGCCTTCAGCTCCTCGGCGCTGACCGTATTGCCGACGTCGGCGTTAAAAACAAACTCAATGCCCTCGTCCTGCAAAATTTTCACGCGGCGGTCAATGACCCACTTTTCCAGCTTCATGTTGGGGATGCCGTACATCAGCAGGCCGCCCGCGCGGTCCTCGCGCTCATAGATGGTCACGCGATGGCCGCGCTTGTTGAGCAGGTCGGCCACGGACAGGCCCGCGGGACCCGCGCCGATGACCGCCACGGTCTTGCCCGTGCGGGCCGGGGGCGGCACGGCATGAATGGCACCGCTCTCGTAACCGTATTCTACGATGGCACGCTCGTTCTCCTTGACCGTGACCGGGTCACCCGTGACGTTGCCGCAGGTGCAGGCCGCCTCGCACAGGGCGGGGCAGACCCGGCTCGTGAACTCCGGGTATCGGTTCGTGGCGATCAGCCGGTGCACGGCCAGATCCCACTTGCCCTGATAGACCAGGTCGTTCCACTCGGGGATCAGGTTGTTCAGCGGGCAGCCGCTGAACATGCCGCCCAGCTGAACGCCGCTCTGGCAGAAGGGGACGCCGCAGTCCATGCAGCGTGCGCCCTGGGCCTGCTGCTCGTCGGTGTGCAGCGGGACGTGAAACTCGTTAAAATTTCGGATGCGCTCCTCGGGCGGCAGCTCTAAACTGGTCTGCCGCGTAATTTCCATAAATCCTGTCGGTTTGCCCATGGTACTCTGCCTCCCTTACTTTGCGCTTTTCATGGCGTAGAACGCCTCGATCTGGGCCTGCTCGCTGTCCTCGCCCTTTTCCTCCATCTGGGCGATCAGGCGCAGCATCTTGTCGTAGTCGTGGGGCAGGACCTTCTTGAACTTGGGCAGATACTCGCCGAAGTTGTCAAGGATTTCCTTGCCGCGCGGCGACCCGGTCAGCTCCACATGCTCACGGATCAGGTCTTTCAACAGCGATACATCGTACTTGTGCTCCACAGGCTCCAGACTGACCATGTCCTTGTTGACGCGCTGGTAGAAGTCCCAGTCCTCGTCCAGCACGTAGGCGATGCCGCCGCTCATGCCGGCTGCAAAGTTCTTGCCGGTCTTGCCAAGCACGACCACCGTGCCGCCGGTCATGTACTCGCAGCCATGGTCGCCCACGCCCTCCACAACGGCAGTTGCGCCGGAGTTGCGCACGCAGAAGCGCTCACCGGCCACGCCGTTGATGAACGCCGTGCCGCCCGTAGCACCGTACAGTGCCACGTTGCCGATGACGATGTTCTCGCTGCGGTCAAAGGCGGCGTCCTTCGGCGGATAGACGACGAGCTTGCCGCCGGACAGACCCTTGCCGATGTAGTCATTCGCGTCGCCGACCAGCTCGAGCGTCAGGCCCTTGGGGATGAACGCGCCGAAGCTCTGGCCGCCGTAGCCGTGGCAGACGACATGGAACGTGTCGTCGGGCAGCGTGTTGCCGAACCTGGCGGTGATCTCGCTGCCAATGATCGTGCCGAACGCGCGGTCCGTGTTGCCGACGTCCAGCGTGACGGTGCTGGGCTTCGGCTCGGCGGAGTCGAAGCTCTTTTTGAACTTCTTCATCAGGATGCGCATGTCGGGGGTCTTTTCCAGCTGGAAGTTGTAAACATCCTTCGCGTTGAAGTGTACGTTGGAGTTCTCGACCAGCGGGTTCTGCAAAAGCGCGGTCAGGTCCATCTCACCGGCGCGGGAGCCTGCGGGCGCGGCTTTGACCTTGAGCAGGTCGGTGCGGCCCACCAGCTCATCGACGGTGCGCACGCCGAGCTTTGCCATGTACTCGCGCAGGTCCTCGGCCATGAAGCGCATAAAGTTCATGATGTACTCGGGCTTGCCCTTGAACCGCTTGCGCAGCTCGGGGTTCTGGGTGCAGATGCCCATGGGGCAGGTGTCAAGGTTGCAGACGCGCATCATGACGCAGCCCATGGCCACCAGCGGGCCGGTGCCGAAGCCGAATTCCTCGGCACCCAGCAGGGCGGCAATGGCAACGTCGCGGCCACTCATCAGCTTGCTGTCCGCCTCGATGCGGACGCGGCTGCGCAGACCGTTCATGATCAGGCACTGGTGTGCCTCGGCAATGCCCAGTTCCCACGGCAGACCTGCGTTGTGGATGGAGTTGCGGGGGGCTGCGCCCGTGCCGCCGTCAAAGCCGGAAATCAGGATGACCTCCGCACCGGCCTTGGCAACGCCCGCGGCAATCGTGCCGACACCGGCCTCGCTGACGAGCTTGACGTTGATGGCTGCCTTGCGGTTGGAGCACTTCAAATCGTAGATCAGCTGCGCCAGGTCCTCGATCGAGTAAATATCGTGGTGGGGCGGGGGAGAGATCAGGCCGACGCCGGTGGTCGAGTTGCGGGTCTTGGCGACCCACGGGTAGACCTTGCCGCCGGGCAGCTGGCCGCCCTCGCCGGGCTTCGCGCCCTGCGCCATCTTGATCTGGATCTCACTGGCGGAGACCAGATACTTGCTTGTCACGCCGAAGCGGGCGGATGCCACCTGCTTGATGGCGGAGTTGCGCTCGGTGCCGTAGCGGTCCTCGGCCTCGCCGCCCTCGCCGGTGTTGGACTTGCCGCCCAGACGGTTCATGGCGATAGCCATGCACTCGTGGGCCTCCTCGGACAGTGCGCCGTAGCTCATGGCCGCGGTCTTGAAGCGCTTGACGATGGAGTCAACGCTCTCGACCTCGTCGAGGGGCACGCCCTGCTCGGGATAATTGAAGTCCAGCAGGCTGCGCAGGTGCATCGCGTCGCCGTTCTCATTGGCAGCGGCGGCGGTGTACTGCTTGAAGGTATCGTAATTGCCGGTCCAGCAGGCCTGCTGCAAAAGGTGGATGGTCTGCGGGTTGTAGAGGTGCTGCTCGGCAGCGGGGCCGCCGCGGAATTTGTGCGCACCCAGGCTCGGCAGCTCGCGGTTGATGTCCAGACCCAGCGGGTCGAATGCTTCCTGATGGCGGGCTTCCAGATCATTCTGGATGTCCTGGATCGTGATGCCGCCCACGCGGGAGACGGTGTTCGTAAAGTATTTGTCGATGACCTCTTTCGAGATGCCCAGCGCCTCAAAGATCTGGCTGCCCGCGTAGGACTGGATCGTGGAAATGCCCATCTTGGACGCGATTTTGACAATGCCCGCCAGCACGGCCTTGTTGTAGTCGCTGACAGCGGCGTAGTAGTCCTTGTCGAGAAGGCCGTCGGAAATCAGCTCACCGATAGTCTCCTGCGCCAGATACGGGTTGATGGCAGCTGCGCCGTAGCCCAGCAGCGTGGCGAAGTCGTGTACCAGGCGCGGCTCGCCGCTTTCCAGAATCAGCGCCATGGCGGTGCGCTTGCGGGTGCGGACCAGATACTTGCTGACCGCGCCCACAGCCAGCAGGCTGGGAATGGCGACGTGGTACTCGTCAATGTCACGGTCCGACAAAATCAGGATGTTCGCGCCGTCGCGGTAGGCGCGGTCCACATCGACAAACAGGCGCTCAATGGCCTTTTCCAGGTCGGTGTTCTTGTAGTAGCAGATGGACAGCGTCACGACCTTGAAGCCGGGCACGTCCATGGCCTTGATCTTGAGCAGATCGGTCTCGGTCAGGATCGGGTTCTCGATTTTCAGGACCTTGCAGTTGTCGGCGTCCTCCTCCAGAAGATTGCCCTGCGCACCGACGTAGACGGTGGTCGAGGTGACGATCTTCTCGCGCAGCGCGTCGATGGGCGGGTTCGTGACCTGCGCAAACATCTGCTTGAAATACTCGCTCAGATTCGGGCGGGTGTGGCTCAAAACGGCCAGCGGAGTATCGCTGCCCATGGCCCCGGCGGGCTCGCCGCCGTTCTTGGCCATCGGCAGAATGATCGTGGAGACGTCCTCATACCGGTAGCCGAACGCCTTCTGCAGCTGGACAAGCTGATCCTTCGTGTAGCTGGGCACCTTCTTGTTGGGCACCTTCAGGCTGGACAGCGGGACGAGGTTGCGGTCCAGCCACTCGCCGTAGGGCTGGCGGCTGGCGTAGTCGGCCTTCAGCTTTTCGTCGTCCACCAGCTCGCCCTTGACGGTATCCACCAGCAGCATCTTGCCGGGGCGCAGACGGTCCTTGCGCACGACCTCGTCAGCGGGAATGTCGAGCACGCCGACCTCGCTGGAAAGGATCAGGCGGCCATCCTTCGTGATGTAGTAGCGGCTCGGGCGCAGACCGTTGCGGTCCAGCACTGCGCCCATCACGTCGCCGTCGCTGAACAGGATGCTGGCGGGGCCGTCCCACGGCTCCAGCATCGTGGCATAGTACTGGTAGAAGTCGCGCTTCTTCGGGTCCATCGACTTGTTGTTGTCCCACGGCTCGGGGATCGTGACCATGACGGCCAGCGGCAGATCCATGCCGTTCATGACCATGAATTCCAGCGTGTTATCCAGCTGGGCAGAGTCGGAGCCGCCCTGGTTGACGATTGGCAGAACCTTCGTCATATCGTCCTTTAAATAGTTGGAACCGATGGTTTCCTCGCGGGCAAGCATCGTGTCCACGTTGCCGCGGATCGTGTTGATCTCGCCGTTGTGCAGGATGAAGCGGTTGGGGTGGGCGCGGTTCCAGCTCGGGGATGTGTTCGTCGAGAAGCGGCTGTGCACCATGCCGATGGCGGATTCATAGTCGGCGTCCTGCAGATCGGGATAGAACAGGCGCAGCTCCTTGACGAGGAACATACCTTTATAGACAATGGTGCGGCTGGACAGGCTGCAAACGTAGGTGTCGGGGCTGGACTGCTCAAACACGCGGCGCGCCACATAGAGGCGGCGGTCAAAGGCAATGCCGGCCTCGACGCGCTGCGGCTTGCCCACAAAGCCCTGCCAGATGCTGGGCATGCAGGCAATGGCCTTGTGGCCGAGCACCTCGGGGCAGGTGGGAACCTCGCGCCAGCCTAAGAAGGGCAGACCCTCCTTTTTGCAGACGATCTCAAACAGCTTCTTGGCCTGGTTGCGCTTGAGCTCATCCTGCGGGAAAAAGAACATGCCAATGCCATATTCCCGCTCTGCGCCCAGGGTCAGCCCCTGCTCGGCAGCGGCCTTCTGGAAGAATTTGTCGCTGATCTGCGTCAGAATGCCGACGCCGTCGCCGGTCTTGCCCTCGGCGTCCTTGCCCGCGCGGTGCTCCAGATGCTCCACGATCTGCAGCGCATCGTCAATGGTTTTGTGGCTCTTGCGCCCCTTGATGTCCACCACAGCGCCGATGCCGCAGTTGTCATGCTCAAACCGGGGGCTGTACAGCCCGGCGGGGGTCTTGCGCTCGGTAAAGTTTTCCATACCTCGTTTGCTCCTTTCCCAATCCCGTTAAACCGCGCTGCGTCGCACATTTGCCGCGCGGGCGGGATAAACAAAAAAGACGCTCCCAACAGGGCACACAGGCCCCTTGTGGGAACGTCTTTGTTCTTGTCTGCATCATACCATAGATGCTGCCGCTTTACAATCCTAAAGCAGAAGATTTTACGGAAATTAAGCGAAAAACGTTTAGAAATTTGGTTTAGCAAGCGTAAACTTAATAAAATTAAGCTGCGCGGACTTTCTGCCGCTTTGTAGGAGCGGCATATATGCCGCCCGCTGCCTAACGGCATCCCCCTTTTCAGGTTTGCATCGCAGGGAGGGGTCTTGACCCCTCCGCGGCGGCCTGTGGGCAGGCCGCCCTACAATCCCCGGAAAGCGTGTGCCGCTATGCGGGGCGTCGGGGACGCCGCCCCCTACAAAGTGCGCCGCGAACGTTCCGCGGCCCGCGGCCTAACGGCGGCTCTCTTTTCCGGTTTGCATTGTAGGGAGGGGTCTTGACCCCTCCGCGGCGGCCTGTGGGCAGGCCGCCCTACAATCC
>OLSC01001523.1_pt1 | contig 21012 bp, 9 predicted proteins | sample 1672881 | NCBI WGS metagenome assembly OLSC01 (sample SAMEA3136733, study PRJEB25190) | human gut metagenome | biome: human gut; feature: human-associated habitat; material: faeces | place: Austria | collected 2013
GGAGGATATTATGAAAACAGCCGTTATTGGATTCCCAAGGATTGGGGCATTGCGCGAATTAAAATTTTCATCGGAAAAATATTTCTGACTTTTTCGCAGACAAAATGTTTCTTTCGTTCCCGCAGGTAAATATAGACCTTTTGTCCCATGTATCCTATAATAGGGTTATTAGAACAGCCAACGAAAATCATAACATATTACAGAACCAGCGTCAAAAATTAGCATCATTGTTGGAAGATGCTATGGTGATTGACAGAGTTGGAAACTTTCATGATATGTTTGGATTGTAAATGAAGGAGAATGATCATGCAGAGATTAAAAACAATGTTAAATTCGATAGATCACAAGGGATACCCAGCATATAAAGGTCTTAAGGGCAGTTACGATTTCGGCGATTATCGACTTGGTATTGACAAAGTGCAGGGTGATCCTTTTGCTTCGCCCTCTCGGATTTCTCTGGTGATGCCGCAGAGCACACATGCGATCCCAAAAGAGTTTTACGAGCAAAAGCATCGCAGGATCGCAGTGGAAGATCATTTACTCCGCCTGGTTTGCAGGGAAAGCGAACCATTTAATTTTAAGGCAAAAGGATCCGGCAAAAGCGGCTTGATTGCAGTTAGCCGTCCGGGACAGGAAATCGTGGAGCGAAGTGCCTGTCATATCAATGCGAAAAATGGGGAGCTAACCGTTCGTATGTCAGTTGGTTTTCCGGCAAATGGGAGAAGTATCAATGCAAGAGAACTGGGCAAAATATTTTTTCAATTTATACCGGAGATCGTGCATCACGCCTGCTGTTATGCGAATATTGACGCCCAAAAGCTACAGAGAGCTGCAGACCTCGCAGACGATCAGCGCTACATCAGAGAGCAGATGGCGGAAGAAGGGTATATTGCTTTTATTGCTAATGGATCAGTGCTGCCGCGCGAGAATGGAGTATCCCAACGTCCAATGAAGAAGGCGGTGCCATTTGCCACGCCGGAATCCATGGAGGTTACGTGGAACCTTCCGCATAAAGGCATGATCCAGGGTATGGGGATCAAAAAAGGTGTGACGCTTATCGTCGGAGGCGGTTATCATGGCAAATCCACACTTTTGCAGACGTTAGAAAGAGCAGTATATCCGCATATTGCCGGAGATGGTCGAGAGTACGTTGCCATGGAACAGAGTGCGGTTAAGATCCGTTCTGAGGACGGTAGGAGCATTTATCATAAAGATATTAGTCCGTTTATTCGCAATCTGCCGACCGGACGGGATACGACGGATTTTAGCAGCGAGGATGCCAGCGGTTCCACATCGCAGGCGGCCAATGTTGTAGAAGCTGTCGAGAATGGAGCAGGTGTATTGTTGATCGATGAAGACACCAGTGCGACTAATTTTATGATTCGAGATGAATTAATGGAAAAGGTTGTGGCAGCAGGAGAAGAGCCGATCATACCGTTTATTAAACGGGTAAAAGGGCTATATGAGCAGAAACAGGTTTCCACCATTTTAGTTGCAGGGAGCTGTGGTGCTTTTTTTCATATTGCAGATACAATATTGCAAATGGAAAGTTATCGACCGAAAGAAATCACACAATTTGCAAAAGAGACAGCGAAAGCGTACCCGTTGAATGACACATCGATGGCAGCTGAATATCCGGACAGCGTAGAGCAGAAAATTTTCATTCCAAAGCAGTCGCTTGAAGCTGGCGGTCGTGAGCATAGACGAGCGGTCGGCAAATATAGCGGGGATGTTGCAAGTGCAAGGAGTGCCGGGAAATCTGATCGCGGTACGAAGATCAAGGTGATGGGAACGGATGGATTTGCGATCAACAAGACGAATGTAGATCTTCGTTATCTTGAGCAGATCATTGACAGTGAGCAGATGGCGGCAATTGCACGTTCTTTGGTAGTGATCCTGGAGCAGTATGCCGGACAAAAGATTCAGGTATCGCAGGCGGTGTCAGAACTCGTGGACGCACTGGAGCGAGATGGATTGAATGTGCTATCAAATGGCAATGGCAGTGATCTGGCTATGCCAAGACGAGCAGAGATAGCCGGATGCCTCAATCGATACCGTGGAATTATGAAGCGTTGATCAGGATATGTGTTATGATGAAAATGTGATGCATATAAGGCGATGACGTGCAGTGAGCCTATATTGTCCTGCATAAGTCGTTGAAATGCAACAAGATAATATGTCAGATAAATGACAGTTTCGAATACGATATAGAAAAAATCATGTGATTCATCACAAATAATTCTAGTGAAAAAAAGTATGTCTCATGTTATAATTGCGGAGTAAAATACGTTTTTGCGTAAAATTACAATAAACCATAAAGGAGGAGAATTATTACAATGAAACAACGTTACACAAAAAGAATCGTTGCTTTTGCACTTGCACTTGCGATGGTACTTACAGGAGGAGCATTTTCTACTGTATTTAATACCGCCAGCGCGAGCGCAGCTTCTAAGAAAGCAACCCTGAAACTGAAGAAAAAAGTTTCAATTACAGCAGGCAAGAAAGTCACATTAAAGATCACAAAGAAAAATGTGAAGAAGATTAAGTCCCAGAAGTGGACAACCAGCAAGAAGAGCGTGGCTACCGTATCCAAGAAGGGTAAGGTTACCGCTAAGAAGGCTGGTAAGGCAACTATCAAGGTAAAGGTTAAATACATTGCAAAGGGATCTAAGAAAGTAAAGAAAAAGACTTTGAAATGTACTGTTACGGTTAAGAAGAAAGCAACACCTGCGCCTGCAAATGTTGCTACTAAGAAACCTGCAACGACAACACCTGCAACGACAACACCTGCACCAACCCCTAAGGTTACTCCAACTCCGAATCCGGAGGCAGTAATCTATGGAAGACCATCCGGTAATGATGTTATCAAATATACGATTGATGACAAATCCAATATCGGTGATGAGAAGACGGTAACATTTACAGATGGTTCTACTGTAAAATCCAAAGATAATGGAACGGTTCGTAAGGAACTTTCTTCTCAGGATTTGGCAGACTCTAAGATGGGTATGGGTGTAAACATCGGTAATACGTTGGAAGCAGTCCAGGGAATCTCTGCCAAGAAGAGCATGGCTGCTACTGATTATGCGACAGCAGATCCATCGTGGTTTGTATCTGCGTGGGGCAATGTTGAGATCACGCAGAAGTATTTAGATACATTACATTCTTACGGTATTAATACCGTACGTATTCCGGTAGCTTGGACGAATGGTGATAAAGATGATGGATCATATACGATCAATGCCAAGATGTTAGATGCTGTAGAGAAAGCAGTGATCTATGCTTTGAATAATGGTATGTATGTTATCATTAACGATCATTGGGACAACCAGTGGTGGGGCCAGTTCGGTGCTTGCAAGCGTGATGAGAATAATAAGAAAGTTGCCAACGAAGAAGTTCGTGCACAGGCTTGGGTTCGTTATGAGAAATATTGGACTCAGATCGCAGAGCGTTTTAACAAGTATTCCGATCATCTGATCTTTGAGGGAGCTAATGAGGAAATCGGAGATCGCTTGAACGACAGCATTTACTCTAATGGCTATGCTGTAACAGATGATCAGAAAGATGTTTCAATTGGCGGCAACTTAAAGACAGCTGATAAGTATAAGATGGCACATGAGATCAATCAGAAATTTGTTGACGTTATCCGCGCTACAGGCGGTAACAATGCAAACCGTCATCTGTTGATCCCTGGTTACAATACTGACTTTGAGAAGACAGCAGACGAAAAGTATATAATGCCGACAGATATTGCTGAGAATGGTAAGACAAAGCTTTTCGTATCTGTACATTACTACACTCCATGGGATTTTTGTGGTGATGGTGGTGCCGGTTCATATACGTATGAAGATCGCCAGAAAACAGTAGAGCTTTTTAAGAATCTTAAGAGATTTTCTGATGAAGGATATGCATTTATCATCGGTGAGTGTGGTGTCTGCAGTCCTCAGACAGTCACAGGTAGTGTAACTGCTTGGTTTAATGATACGTTCAAGGAAGCAGCTAAATATCATGCTGTGCCGGTGCTTTGGGAGACTGGTCAGTATTTTGATAGAGCTGCAGCAACTTTGAAATTTAAGGATGTTGCCGTATACTTTAATGAGATTAATGGTGCTAACGGCGACACAAGCATGACTAAGACAACAGGTAAATCTACAGATCTTTCTTTCATTAAGGAAGTTGGTGATAAGAAGTCTGTATGGAACTGGACCGGTGTTTGGTACAAGAACGGTGGTGACTATGCATATGGTGAGAACCGTTACAACGATAAAGCTGATAAGACTAACGGAGAAGATCCGGATGTAGCTAAGAAGATGATCCCATCTAGCACAGTATCTCCTACGATTGCGGGCGATACTACTACGATCACTTTTGATGGTGCCGGATTCCAGTCATTCCTCAACATTGATGTCAGCAAGTACAAGAAGCCGGCTATCGCAGTACAGTTCGCTCCTGAGACATTGGACAAGGCAAACTGGAAAGCAGATGACGAGGATAACGTTGGACATATCCAGTTGGGTGTATCTGACACAGCGACGTTCAAGGATGATGTAGATATTGACTATGCTGCTTTCGCAGATAAGCTCATCGTATTAGATGAAGCAGGATTAAACTTGACAAAGGATAGACATTATCTGTCATTGACATTTAGTGGACGTCCAACGATCACAGGCATCCAGATCTACGAGTTAGGCGAATAATTACCGCTTAATTATTGATTGATGGTAGTGCAAACAATGATTCGTAATTTGCAGTAATTGTTTTAAGATAAGTAATCAGAACAAGGACGACCTCCGCGAGGTATCTTATAGATACTCCGCGGAGGTTTTTTATGTTTATGGGGAGGCTTTTTATGTTTATGGGGAGGTTTTTTATGTTTATGCGGAGGTTTTTTATGTTTATACTGTGTAAATAAAAAGGACCATTGGTGCATTTGTATTTGCAAATGCGGTGTCAAAGCTTATGCTATGGAATAGGAAAATGCTGTTATGCAGTGTGATGTTATCAAGAATTGCTTTAGCAATTCATACAAAGCAAAGCGCTAGTAACAGTTAATGTAGAGGGGGAGAAACAAGCTGGAATCAGCGAAAGCGCCAAAGCAGTCACCCAAAGAAGCTGATAGGCAAGCTGAAATAGAAAAAGTCCCCAAAGCAGTCAACCAAAGAAGCTAATAAACAAGCTAAAATCAGCGAAAGCACCAAAGCAGTCAACCAAAGAAGCACGATAGGCAAGCTAGAATCAGCGAAAACGCCAAAGCAGTCAACCGAAATAGCCCAATAGGCAAGCTGAAATCAGCGAAAGCGCTAAAGCAGTCAACCGAAATAGCCCAATAGGCAAGCTGAAATAGAAAAAGTCCCCAAAGTAGTCAACCAAAGAAGCAAAAAAGCAAGCTGAAATCAGCGAAAGCGCTAAAGCAGTCAACCAAAGAAGACCGATAGGCAAGCTGAAATAGAAAAAGTCCCCAAAGCAGTCACCCGAAGAAACCGATAGGCAAGCTAAAATCAGCGAAAGCGCCAAAGCAGTCAACCAAAGAAGCAAAAAAGCAAGCTGAAATCAGCGAAAGCGCCAAAGCAGTCAATATAAGTAGTCTCAGTTATAGATAATGGTGGATTGATTTGAGTAGAATTCAATATGATACCATTCGGAGACGAAGTTGAAATAAGCTGATCGAAATTCGATAAATTGCATCGCTGTCATACAAAAGGGAAGAAAATAAGTATGGCAACATGGATTTTTCACGATCAAATCATCTTGAACTGCGATTTCAAATATATTCGAGAGTATGGCATGGATGCAATGCTGGTACTTGGATGATAGTTCCAGTGAATTGTGCATTTGTTGGATATGCATTGTGCGAATTTCGCAAAGCGGCATATAACCTAAAAATTTTTTGATATGATTATTGTAGATGCAGCAATAATTTTGGATTGTCGATAGTTTGACAACGCCGGTTTTATAATTCTGTATCTAAAAAGAATACCATTCGTTTAGCGTTAGGGTGCTTTTGTCTAAATTGCCATTTGGGTTATTAGAATTACATTTTTGCTTTGTCATAAAAAGCCTCACTTTCAAGTTTTTGAAAGGTATTATAACAAGATATAAATAAATTTATTCTTTCCGTTTTTTTGCCATAATGGAAATACGAAACAAGTATTCGTGGCAGGAAAGTTCTGAATAATGCATGCATGGCAGGTCTGTCGTATTGTGTATATTTACGGTAAAAATCATCGACATAGACAGGATTAAGAAATATATTTGTGTATATTTAACAAAATCGGCAATAGATTTTTTAAAAAACAGGTAAAAATGATTGATTTATTTACCGTATCGTGTTAAAATATGTTTTGTAATTTTTTATGTATATAAATGAAAGGCTATGGTGCGTTTTGACTGAAATATGAGTTTTTGTTTCATGACTCTTTAGCTCAAAACATACGTACAGCATTTCAGTTATGTACGATGACTCAATAATAAAAAGAGGAGGAGAAATAATGAGAAAACAGACAAAAAAAGTTTTGTCATGGGTTCTTGCCGGTGCAATGGCGTTAAGTCTTATTCCTAGCGTCGGCCTTGTTTCTGAAAAAGCAGATGCTGCGGTATCTACTGTGGACAAGGTTGTATTTGATAAGGCAGTAGAATCTAAGTTAGTAGGCGGAGATTCTGGAGAAGCTCGTTTGTTAGTATTTAACAACTGGGGCAAGTATGATCCAAATGCACTTGAAGGAATTAGCATGAAAGATGCATCTATTACTTTTAATGTTGAAGGTGTAGCTGATGTGTTGGCGAAGACAGGTGCTAAGTCTATTAAAGCATTCCTTGGATTGAATTCAAGTGATTGGTCAGTGAATACTCTTGGTAACACTGCACCTGCAGATGGAGTAACAGAAATTGAGAAAGATGGAACCTATACAGTAACATATACTGGTTCCTCAACAATTACACTTGGAAATCAGATGGGTGTAATGTTTGCTGACATCGACTCTGCTTTAGAGAAAGATGATGACAAGAATGTAACAGCAGGTTTGAAAGTTTCTGATACAAAGCTTCAGCTTAAAGCTCCTGCTTTAATGAAAGATGTTACATCTTTCGATAAAGCGGTAGAATCTAAGTTAGTAGGCGGAGATTCCGGAGAAGCTCGTTTGTTAGTATTTAACAACTGGGGCAAGTATGACCCGAGTGAGCTTGAAGGTATTGATGTAAAGAATGCATCTATTACTTTCAAGGTTGCAGGTGTTGCAGATGTATTGGCAAAGACAGGCGCTAAGTCTATTAAGGCATTCCTTGGATTGAATTCAAGCGACTGGTCTGTAAATACTCTTGGAAACACAGTTCCTGCAAACGGAGTAACAGAGATTGAGAAAGATGGAACATACACAGTAACATATACTGGTTCTTCAACAGTTAAGTTAGGAAACCAGATGGGGGTAATGTTCGCTGACATCGATTCTGCATTAGAGAAAGATGATGACAAGAATGTAACAGCTGGTTTAACAGTATCTGATGCATCTCTCAAAGTTGAGGTGGCAAAGGAAGTTAAGAGCGTTGCAAAATTCGATGGTGCTACAGAAAGCAAATTCGTAGGTGGCGACAGTGGAGAAGCAAGACTTCTTGTGTTCAACAACTGGGGCAAGTTTGATCCAAATACAATGGAGGGTCAGACACTTAGAGACATCTCTATTTCTTTCAAGGCAGCAGGCGTTGCAGATGTATTAGCAAAGACAGGCGCTAAGTCTATCAAGGCATTCATCGGTGTAAACTCAAGTGACTGGTCTGTAAATACATTAGGTAACACAGTACCATCAGCTGGTGTTGTTGAAATCGAAAAAGACGGAACATATACAGTATCTTATACTGCAGCAGGAGAAATTACTCTTGGAAATCAGTTAGGTGTAATGTTCGCTGACATCGATTCTGCATTAGAGAAAGATGATGACAAGAACGTAACAGCTGGTTTAACAATTTCTGATGTAACTATGAAGACAACAGAATTGAAATTCGCAGATGATACAGAAGGACCAGAAGTAACACCTACTCCAGAGCCAACAGACGCTCCTAAGGCTTATGATGAGGCTCTTTGGGCTACAAAGGGTATCCATGCTTACCTCTCATATCAGATGGATTCATGGGATTATCGTAATGGTTACAAGCCAAATGCTGTTGGAAAACAGGATACTTACGATTACATCAAGGCAAGCGGTAACGCTGCAGAATTCAAGGCTACTGATGTATTACTTACAAGAGATGGTGAGTATACAGTAGCTATTAGCGGTATCGATTTGTCATCAGCTACGAAGTACAACTTGTTGTCTATCGCAACAGACCTTTCTGCTAAGACAGAAGAAAACCCAGATGGTGCATATGCAGATGTTAAGTTATCTGTTACATCTCTGAAGGTTGATGGTGCTGAAGTTGCTAAAGATCTGAGCCTTGTTCAGAAAGCAGATGAGTTGTATTACTACTTTCCACTGATCAACAAGTGGAATCCTGATGATAAGGGACCTTTGTTTGAAAAGACAGATGCTGAAGATTTGGCAGTTCCAGAGAACAGCATTGAGATTACATTTAAGGTTACAGGACTTAAGGCTGCATTGAACGACCTTAAGGAAGGTACTTATAAAGATCCTGAGACAGGTGAGAATGTAAAGAACGATACTATCACAAAGGACGATATTGATGCGTCTGAGGGTGCTCTTCCTACACCGAGTGAACAGCCAACTGTTAAACCAAGTGAGAAGCCAAACGTAACACCGGCTCCTACAAACAGCCCGGCACCTACTAAGGCACCTACTAAGGCACCAAAGGCACCTAAGAAGGGTAATAAGGTTGAGAGCGGCAAGGTTGTTTACAAGGTAACAAAAGCAGCTACAGCTAAGAAAGCTGGTACATTAGCAATCGTTGGTCTTTCTAAGGCAGGCAAGAAGGCATCTAGCCTCTCTGCACCAGCTACAGCTAAGATCAATGGCTACAGCTATAAAGTAACAAGTATTGGCAAGAACGCATTCAAGGGCGCTAATGCTAAGACGATCTCTCTTGGCAAGAACATTAAGTCCATTCCTGCAGGAGCATTTGCTAACTGCAAGAAGTTATCTACTTTGAAGGTAAAAGCTAAATTAACAAAGGTTGCTAAGAAAGCATTCAAGGGATGCAAGAAGACAATCAAGGTTAAGGGCGCTTCTAAGAAAGTAACTAAGGCTAATGTTAAGAAGTTAAAGAAGAGCGGTTACAAGAAATTCAAATAATTAAAGAAATTAACATTAAATTTTGATAATTATTGAGTCATTTAAAATATGGTGAAAACCGGAAAACAGTCGTGTCGAAAGACACGGCTGTTTTTTATTTATCGGAAATACATTATCGAAAATTGCTGTTGTGTGGAGTAATGCTATCAAGAATTGCTATAGCAATTCTTGCAAAGCAAAGCGCTGGCTTTGCTTTTTGTTCCTTTATCGAAAAATGCTGTTGTGTGGAGTAATGCTATCAAGAATTGCTTTAGCAATTCTTGTAAAGCAAAGCGCTGGCTTTGCTTTTGTTGAGTGGTTTTAGTTCGTAGAAGACTGTGCATCAAGAGGATTCTCTATTTTTGTAGGTAAAACAAGCCTTTTTTTTAAAGGAAAAAGGGCTGGAAATTTTAAAGGAAATCTTGTATAATAATACATGATTTGGGGGACATCAGCATTTAAGTATGATATCCTGACCAGAATGTTCAAGAACATGTCAATGTTTGACCAAAACATTGCAAAATGAAAAGGAGGAAAATATTCATGAGAAAACAGTCAAAGAGTTTACTCTCTATGATTCTCACAGCAGCTATGGTTGTTTCTTTAGGTGCTGGTGTGACGGGTGAGAAGTCTAAAGCTGCAGATGCAACTAAGATCGCACCAGAATTTACTGCATATCTTGTGCAGAATAACAGTAAGATTTTCAGTGGAACAGGCAGAGTTGTAAAGGACAGCACAGGTGCTGTTAAACAGGTTGATGATGCTTACAAACTTGCAGCAGGCGAGACAGAAGAGGTTAGTGGTGGATTTGTAGCATCTACAGGAGCCATCTCTACGACAGGCACATATACAGTATCTGCAGTAGCAGAGGATGATGTAGATGATCTTTTGACAGAGGCATCTTATCTTGGAGTTGAGTTTGGTACTTTAGGTGCAAAGGATGTATCCGGCAAGAAGAATTATGTTGTACCTAGCACATATTCTATAAAGCCTAAGACAATCACAATCACTGGCGCTGACGGTAAAGTAAAGCAGACGCTTGATTGGTCTAAGGCAAGCGTTTATAACGATGGTAATAAAGCAACAGGCAAGCTTCGCGTTGGTATTGTTAATAACTACTGCAGCACATCCGCAAGTAAGGCAGATGAGTTCCAGAAAGCAAACCCATTTATGACAAATGCTAATGGTACATGGACAAACGCAGGTGACCCGGTTGAGGTTGTTGCAGGTGATACACTCGCAGTTACATTGGAAGTATCTGCTGAGGCTCCTGTAGTAACACCTACTCCAAAGCCAACTGTTGCTCCTACAAAGGCACCGGCATTGAAGACATATGATGCATACCTTGGATTCCAGACAGATAACTACATCTTCCGTGATCCATGGAACGCCAGCAATGGTCTTAAGAGCAAGGAAATTAAGTATAATTCTCAGGTATCACTTAGCACAGGTGATAAGATGAAAGGATTCAATGCTAAGATTGCTAATGCTACAATGAAAGCAAACGGAACAAACTATACAGTATCTATCTCCGGTGTAAACCTTAAGACAATCAAGGGTGTTGAGAAAGATGCTAAGACAGCTAAGGGCTTCAACATGCTCTATGTTACAACTCAGATTCCTTTGACACAGAAGGGTGTAACTGCTGTTAATGCTACATTAAAGATTGATGGCAAGGTTGTTAAGAGTGGTTTCTCACTTCCTAACAAGCCGGATGCTGATGAGTATTATCAGTTCATGGTAGCTGATGGATATTCTGAGGATGATGGAATCAAGAATGTAGCTTATCCTAAGGGAAAAGATGCAAATTCTGCACTGAGTAGTTTGACAACTCTTCCTACAAGCAGCATGGAGATTACATTCCAGCTCAAAGGTGCTAACTTCGAAGCAGCTAAGACAATTGGCTACAAGAAGGGTGCTAAGTTCGAGTCTGGCAACTTCAAATATCAGGTAACAAAGATTGCAACAGCTACAGGCTCTAAGAAGACAAAGGGTGTTGTAACAGTAGTTGGCTTGTCCAAGAAGGGTAAGAAGGCTTCTAAGCTTAGCGTAGGTACTAGTGTATCTAAGACTGTAAGCAAGGTTAAGGCTACTTACAAGATCAACAAGCTTGGCAAGAATGCATTCAAGGGTGCTAAGGCTAAGAAAGTTACTCTTGGTAAGACGATCAAGTCTATCCCGGCAGGTGCATTCAAGAACTGCAAGAAGCTTTCTAAACTTACATTGAAAGCTAAAGTTTCTGTAAAGAAGGGCGCATTCAAGGGCTGCAAGAAGACAATCAAAGTTACTGCTGCATCTAAGAAGGCAAAGAAAGCTCAGCTTAAGAAACTTAAAAAGAGTGGATACAAGAAATTCAAATAATTTTCGATAGAAAATTAGAAGGAATTGAGTCAAACAAATTCTTGAACACAAAACATTGGTTTTAAGGGAGACCGTGATTCGATTGCAGATCGGATCACGGTCTTTTTATGGAATTGGAAAATGCTGTTATGCAGCGTGACATCACCAAGAATTGCTTTAGTAATTCTTGCATAGCAAAGTGCTGGCTTTACTCTTTTTTTATGTCATGAGCGAACTTCTCACCGAAATTAGCACAAAATATCAAAATAATGTTATAAATTGCCCTAATAATTGTAGACGAAACAAATATATGCAAGTATAATAGAACTATCAAGTCGCAAGATATGCGCAATCGGATGATCTTGTCTTACCGATATGACAAGCGGGGATAAAGTCATCAAAATTAGAGAAAAGGTATTTTGAAAGGAGACGAAACATGAAAGTAGCAGACGGATTTTGGTTAAGCAAACAGGGTTACAATGTGAACTACGCTTCTCAGGCATACAAGGTGGAGACAACAGAGAAGTCCATCAAAGTATTAGCTACACCATATACGGTTTTGAATCGTGGTATGACATTGGCTGGACCAAACCTTGAGATCACATATTCTTCTACTTCAGAGAATATCATCAAGGTACACATCGATCATTACAGAGGAGGATTGGACAACATTCCTCGTTATGAGTTGAATGAGGATACAGGATATACTCCTGAGATCACTCGTACAGAGGACAAGGTAACATTGAAGTCCGGTGATACTCGCGTCGAGATCAAGATCGCAGATGACTGGGAAGTACAGTATTACTACAAAGATAAGCTTTTGACAGGTGGTGCTTGGAGATCAACATCCATCATTAACGAGAGCCAGTATACAGCAAACGCTCGTATGAACACACAGGAAGACGATCAGTTCTTCAACTATCCACAGGATCCTCACACAACATATTTGCGTGAGCAGTTAAAGACGGACATCGGTGAGTGTATTTACGGTTTCGGTGAGAAATTTACTCCATTCGTAAAGAATGGTCAGACAGTAGAGACATGGAACTGCGATGGTGGTACATGTTCTGATCAGAGTTACAAGACAGTACCGTTCTATATCTCTTCTAAGAGCTATGGTGTATTGGTCAACAGCTCTGACAAGGTATCTTTCGAGGTAATGAGCGATACAGTTTCTAAGGTAACATTTACGGTACCTGGTGAGGAATTAGAGTACTTCATCATCGGTGGTGAAAACTTAGAGCATGTATTAGAGAACTATACAACATTGACAGGTAAGCCTGCATTGCCACCGGCATATTCATTCGGTCTGTGGTTGTCTACTTCCTTCACAACAAGCTATGATGAGGAGACAGTAACCAGCTTTATCGATGGTATGGCAGAGCGTAAGATTCCATTGCAGGTATTCCACTTTGACTGCTTCTGGATGAAGGGTTACGAGTGGTGTAACTTTGAGTGGGATGATGAGATGTTCCCGGATCCTGAAGGAATGTTGAAGAGACTGCATGACAAGGGATTGGAGATCTGCGTATGGATCAACTCTTACATTGCACAGCAGTCTAAGTTGTTTGATATTGGTAAAGAAAAAGGCTATTTCATCAAGAATCTGGACGGAAGCGTATTCCAGTGTGATATGTGGCAGCCTGGTATGGCAATCGTCGATTTCACAAATCCGGAGGCTTGTGCTTGGTTCAAGGGTCTTTTGAAGAAGCTGTTTGACATGGGTGTTAATAACATCAAGACAGACTTTGGTGAGAGAATCCCTACTAAGGTAAAATATTATGATGGATCTGATCCGATCAAGATGCACAACTACTACACATACCTTTACAACAAGTGTGTATTTGAAGCATTAGAGGAGTATTATGGTAAGGACAAGGCTTGTCTCTTTGCTCGTAGTGCGACTGTTGGTGGACAGAAGTTCCCGGTACACTGGGGCGGCGACTGCTACGCAGAGTATTCTGCAATGTCAGAGACACTTCGTGGTGGACTTTCTCTCTGCTCATCAGGTTTTGGTTTCTTCTCACATGATATGGGTGGATTCGAGGCTACAGCTCCGGCTGATGTATATAAGAGATGGTGTGCATTTGGTCTGTTGTCTACACACAGCCGTCTGCATGGATCTTCTTCTTACCGTGTGCCTTGGGTTTATGACAAGGATGGCGATACAGAGGCATGTGATGTACTTCGTCACTACGCAGTATTAAAGGGTAAGATGATGCCTTATCTTTGGGCACAGGCAAACAAGACACATCAGGTCGGTGTACCAATGATGCGTTCTATGGTCATCGCATTCTCTGACGATACTGCTTGTAAGTATCTGGATCAGCAGTACATGCTCGGTGACAACTTGTGCATCGTTCCGGTTATGAACGAGGAAGGCGTTGCAGAGTTCTATGTACCGGATTGTGGAACATGGACAGATATCCAGAGTGGTGAGACATACGAAGGTGGTAAGTATTACACAAGAAAATGTGATTATTTCCAGACACCGATCCTTGCTCGTCCAAACAGCATTGTTACTTATGGTAACTTTGATGCAGAGGGTGCAATGAATGTATTGTATGATTATCTGCAGGATGCAGAGGCAGTAGTTTATGGATTAGAAGATGGTAAGACTGCAACAGCAACTATTTACGACCAGGAATCCAACAAGCTTACTGATATCACAGCAACAAGATATGGTGATAAGGTTACTGTTTCTTACACTGCAACAGACAAGAGCTTTAAGATTACTGTAGCAGGCAAGACTGTTGAGGCAGCAGCAGGTACAACAAGTGTTGACATTACTCTGTAATAACAAAAGAGCATATTAAAGTGTTTCCCCTTAAGCGGACAGGGCAAATATCCCGGTCTCGCTTAAGGGGTTTTTATTTTGCCAAAGAATGGAAAGAGCCGGTCTGGCAGGTTGTGTGCCAAAGAATGGAAAGAGCCGGTCTGACAGGTTGTGTGCTAAAGAATGGAAAGAGCCGGTCTGACAAGTTGTGTGCCAAAGAATGGAAAGAGCCGGTTTGGCAAGCTGTTTGACAAAGAAATGAAACTACGGTATTCTGATATTTATATGAAACGGAGTTTCTCTCTGTGCATGGAGATAACGGGATTGCCTTGCTTTTTGGCTGTCTTGGCGCAGAGTGATGAATAGTGATTAAAGTGAGGATGAGTATAAAGTATGTTTGGTGGAAATGGAGTGACAGGGGCAGTTTTAGCAGTAGGTTATTATGCGTTGTTTCTGGGCAGTGGAATGTATATTGGCAGAAAACTTTTGTGCAAAGAACGATATAGTATTGTGATGCAGTATCTGGTGGGAAGTGTCGCCGGTGTCTTGGCATTACAATGGTTTCCTTTGCTTTTTGCCTTTGCGTTTGATTTTTCGATGACAGCACATGTATTGGCTCTGCTATTACAGGTAGTTCTATGTGTGCTGGTTGGTTGGAGATGCCATTGTTCAGAATCTTCACTACAGCAGCATCCATATCGGAAGGTGAACGAATGGAAACGTTTGTTCCGGGAAAATCCGGTTTGGATCTTGATGGCAGTTACTTTTGCCTTTTTTTGCTATTTTCTGTATACACATACGATCGTAGGAAATGCTGATGGCAGTATGCACACGGGGCAGTCCACCTACGGCGATATGAATATGCATTTTAGCTTTATTACCAGTATTGCAAATCAGCAGACGTTTCCGCCGGAGTATTCTTTGCTGCCGGGGCATAAATTATCCTATCCGTTTCTGTGCGACAGTGTTAGTTCCAGTTTGTATCTGATGGGCGCAAGTCTACGACTGGCGTATGTTTTGCCGATGCTCGGAGCAATTTTGCAGGTGTTTATGGGCTTTTACTGCTTGATCAAATATTGGCTTGGCAGATCAGCGACAGCGTTGATCGCTTGGATCCTATTCTTTTGGAATGGTGGACTAGGATTTGTGTATTTTGACAATGCAGAAAAGATACATAAAATCTTTGCGGAATTTTATATGACACCAACGAATTATTTGGATAAAAATCTGCGCTGGGTACAGGTTATGGTTGACATGCTGATCCCGCAGCGTGCGACATTATTTGGCTGGGCCATATTGTTTCCGCTGTTGGCGTTTTTGTTCCGGGCGATAGCGGAGCGCAAAAAGAAATTGTTTGTTATGGCGGGCGTGGCGGCTGGTGCGCTTCCAATGATCCATACACATTCGTTTTTGGCGTTGGGGATGATCTGTGCGGTATGGTTGCTATTGGATCTGACAGATAATAGTCTTTTTGTAACAGGAAAAGCTGCATATGGGCGGAAAGCAGCGTCAGCGAGCAAGGGATCCAGCCGTAGAAATGGCAAAGTGACAGCTTCTGGACGCAGAAATGGCAAAGTAACGTCTTCTAGTCGGAGAAGTGTAAACGTGTCAGCGTCAACCAGAAATCGCATGGGAAGCTCAAGTGCTGATGCAACGGTATCAGACAGCTGGATTCGATATGCTCTTTATATTGGACTGGCGTTCTTTAGCGTGATGCAGATGATCAACCGCTCGAATGAGTTTGCAGACAAACATGGATTAGCGATAATGATCATTGGGGTTGCACTGTTTGTCCTGTTTTTGGGATACAAGTTGGTGCGTTATCTGCAAAATAGATCGTGGAAACGTTTGGCATTTACGTGGGGCATTTTTTTGATCGTAGTATTGATATTTGCACTTCCACAGTTATTTATGTGGACATTTTCACAGGCCTCCGGCGATAATTTTGTGCGCAGTCATTTCAATTGGTCCAATAATGGTGATCAGTATATCGTATTTTATCTTAAAAACCTGGGATTGCCATTTGTGCTGCTTTTGCTGTCCTCCTTTGTGGTCAGTACGAGAAACCTAAAGATAGGTGCGCCATATTTGTTGATTTGGTTTGTGGCTGAGCTTGCGGCTTTCCAGCCGAATGACTATGATAACAATAAATTGTTGTTTGTTGGAGCGGTCTTTATATGCGGAATCGCGGCAGATGCGTTAGTTCAGATTTATGAACGGTACGGCGCTGTGTATTGGTGCAGTGCTATCGGAAAGGCTGGTGTAGTGCTTTTGGGTGCCTGCCTGTTATTTGTTAGTGCAATATCCGGCTTTTTGACGATGGGCCGGGAATGGGTATCTGATTATGAATTATATACCGCATCAGCGGTAAAAGCGTGTCGATATATTGAGGACGAAACTACGCCGTGGGATGTGATCTTGACATCAACGGCTCATAACAGTCCGGTCCCGGCGTTGACAGGACGCAGTATCGTGTGTGGTTCCTCTTCGTTTTTGTATTATCATGGTTTGAACTATCAGCAAAATGAACAGGACGTCGAAACGATGTATACGAGTCCGGCGAGTGCTAAGGAGTTGTTCCGGAAGTATGATGTCAATTATATTTATTTGAGCAATCAAGAGTATGGCACGTATAATGTTGACGTGAATGGATTGTATGAAGTGGCAGATGTAGTCTGGCAAAAAGATGATGTATCCGTATGGAAAGTGAAAGACGAGATATTTGAGTAACGAGTAGACGGTGATAAGGCAGGAGTTTTGCACGGTAAGTGACAGTTGGAAAGTGAAAAGCCGAGTGACGAGTAGACGGTGATAAGGCAGGAGCTTTGCACAGTAAGTGACAGTTGGAAAGTGAAAAGCCGAGTAACGAGTAGACGGTGATAAAGCAGGAGCTTTGCACGGTAAGTGACAGTTGGAAAGTGAAAAATCCAGAAGCAGATAACGGTAGGAAGGTGAAAGATGAGGTTATTAAGAAACAAGTGGAATGTACTAAAATGCGGACGTATGAACTATTGGAAAGAAAGTGTCTTCGTTGTATTGCTGGCGGTAGTTGTGGTCGTGGGACTTGCTCTGCGTGTGACAGCTTCTCAGACAGATAAAGGAAAGTCCGCACAGAAAATAACGGCAAGTGGCGGGAAGCAGACCGGGGCTGTTAAAAATGTCGGGGACAAAAACAGCACGGGAGATATGCCGCAAACAGCAGGGAAATCTATCCAAACAGCAGGACAGAACAACGTGGTAAAACCGGAGGATGCAGTGTATACGTTTTTGCAGGGGCCGAAGTCTTGGGGTAAACGTTTGACTTGGTCCGGGAAATGGGCAGAGACGTATTATGACGGTGGCAAATTCGGTGCATTCGGTTGCGGATTTTGTTGTATGGCCAATATTTATTCGTCGCAGACCACTTATGAGGCTTCTCCGGTAGATATTTATAAGTATACCAAGCGGAACACGATTTACGGTGGTGGCGGTGCAGTCGCCTGGGAGTATATGGAGAGTGCTATGCAGGGTCTTGGCTTTGAGGTATCCCTACGGCGCAAACCGACATCGTATCGCAAATTTCAAAAGATGATCGCTTCCAATGACTCAGCGATTGTACTTGTCAGCAGCAGTAACTCAGCTTGCTATTGGAAAAATACACCGGGGCATTATGTTACCATCTTTTTATATGACAAACAGAAAGATGCAGTATTTTTGGGAGATTCCGGTGATCCTAAGCACAATCGCCGGTGGGTTGCACTCAAAAAGATTTATCGCTCGCTGAAGACGGAGAGTGATTATCAGGTAATGACGGTGACAGGATATCAGGCATCCAAAGACTCGTGGAAACATAAGAAAGCGAGCGGGAGTTGGATACGGCCGGAACAGAAGTAGAGAGCTGTTTTAGAATTTGTTCGTCAATGAGCGCGATGTCATGGTTTGCGAGTATCTATGCAGTCTATGCAGTGGAATATCAAAAAGTGTGGACTTCTGCCGAGAAAACAGGTATAATGCTACAGGGATGAAACGTTGTCAGGCGTATAGCTGCGTGGACGAGTAATCGCACAAGAAGAAAATTCGCTGTCTTTTCGGTGGATACCAGAGCAGGCAGCAGTAGAAATCGGAGGAAATTATGGGATTATTACAGGAATGGAGAGAGTACGCATATGGCGTAGAATTGAACTCCAAAGAGGGAAAAGCAATTTGGGATAAGTATTTCGAGCAGGAAAAAGCCATTTATCAGCAGTTACTTGCGGCTCCGGAGAAAGTGGTATCCGGTACTGTTCAGGAATTAGCAGATAAATACGGCATGGAATTGAATTATATGGTAGGTTTCTTAGATGGAATCAATGAAAGCTTGAAAGAACCGAACCCAATCGAGGAAATGGAAGCTGACACGGTTGTAAAATTGCCGATTGATTTGGAAAGCTTATATTATCATATGGTAGAAGCGGGTGCTGATTGGTTATATGAACTGCCGGAGTGGGATGAGCTGTTGACACCGGAGCGACGCAAGGAGCTTTATCGTGAGCAGAAAAAGTCCGGTACAATTGTTAAGGAGCGCAAGGTTGGGCGTAATGAGCCATGTCCATGCGGATCCGGGAAGAAATACAAATATTGCTGTGGCCGTGCAAAATAATAGTTTGCCGGCAATGATCGCAATACGTAAGTATTGCAAACGATAATATAGGATAAGACAAAGGGGCTGTCGCACTAAGCAATTAGTGTGCAGCCCCTTTTTAATTGATAGGATTAGGGTGTTGTGTAGCGTGATAAAAGCAAAACGCTGGTTTTGCTCTTCTTAGTAAAAGTAGTGTTCGAAAGAAGGAAGCACATCAAGGGTTTGAATGCTATTGTTAGATCGTGCCGGAAGCACATCAAAAGCTTGAAGGCTATCGCTAGATCGTGCCGGAAGTACATCAAAAGCTTGAAGGCTATCGCTAGATCGTGCCTGTGACAACTAATGTGCTAACACCGGGTGTTGTAACCCAAGCCCCCGTTTCCGGATCCTGCGTAAAGGTGGCAGCAGGTACCGTGATCTGACCAGCGGCAGTGGCAAACAAACCGGTTGTTTCGTTGTACGTGTAATTAGTCGGCGCAGTCCATGCGGTTCCGTTGAAGGTTACGGTCAGACCGGATAAGATCGGATTGAACGTATCCGTGATCGTGGCACCTGTTGTGACGGCAGCAGGTGCACTTCCCATATTCTGGATCAGGAAAGTGTAAGTTAAAATGCCGTTTTCGGTAACAGGGACCGGGCTGACAGATTTGGTAATGTTAAGGATAGGCGTGCTTTCCGCAGCGATTGTTTCGGAGATCGTGATCGGTGTAATGCCGCCACCGGTAATTCTTGCGGTGTTTACAACATCAGAACCGGTTGCAAACGGCGCAAATTCATTTACGGCTGTTTCGTAAATAATCGTTGCATTGCCGTTTGCAGGAACGCTAATACCGGATACGGTCAGTGGCGGCCCGGCTTCAACTGTAGGAGCAGTCTGAAGCGTTCCATTGATATAATAATTTATGGTTCCCGGAATATAGGTAAGAGGTGTAACTGTACCGGTACCAAATGTGTAAGCACCAAGATCATCCGTTAAAGTAAGTCCGTTGAATGCTGTTGCACCGGAATTGACAATGCTGATAATATAGGTGACAGTGTCATTTTGTCCGTAAGTGGTTTTTACAGCGGTCTTGGTAGCAGATAAAACTTCCAAAATTTCACCAACTGCAACGTTGGAATTGGTCACAGCATTACCGTAGCGAAGCTGTGCCTGATTTGTAAAACGTGCCATAGTAACCTCCGTTCTGCCGCTTGTTGCAGCGGCATAATCGATAATTGTAAAAAGATGGTTTCATGTGTCTTACCTTACTGTATGAATAATCTTGCAAAATGTGCCAATCCCACGTATTATATAACTAAAACTTTTGCGCAGAAGAAGTATCATTATACAACGATAAAGCGGCAAGGCAATTACTATAGTTCTCTGTCGGCAGAAGCCGCTATATTGAGGCTGCAAAACACTTAGCATGCTTTGACATAATAAGCAATATGTGGTTGCGTGAGATAATGAGGTGTGGGAAGTTTCAGTTACTAAATAATAAAAACGCCTGCGGACGAGTTCCTGGCAGGCGTTTTGTGTATTATGATAAGGCAAAGAGACTTACAGTGTGCGTTCACTGCCCCAGAAGAAGAGTGCTACTGTACCCGGACCGGTATGACTTCCTATGGTCGTGCCGATATTGTTGATCACTACTTTGCCGTTTAAGTTTGGGAAGCGTGCCTCTATCAGATCGGCAACTGCTTTGGCATCTTCATAGCAGGCAGATTGGGATATAAAACATTTCCCATTGTAGTCTAAGCCATTTTCGGCATCTTCTTCCATTTTAGCGACAATTTCACGGATCACCTTACGTTTTCCACGAATCTTAAAGCGCGGAATCAGCTTGCCCTCGCTGTTTACATCCAGCAATGGGCAGATGTTCAGCAAATTTCCGATGGTACCGGCGGATTTTGATACACGACCGCCTTTTATAAAGAAAGTCAGATCGGAAGAGAAGAACCAATGACGTAAATGAAGCTTATTGGCCTCTGCCCAGTCACGCAGTTCATCAATAGTCATTCCATCATCGCGCAGATCTGCCAGACGATCCATCAATAGTCCATATCCAGCGGAGGCAGAGATGATGGTGGTCAACAGCGTG
>OLSC01001529.1_pt1 | contig 20881 bp, 19 predicted proteins | sample 1672881 | NCBI WGS metagenome assembly OLSC01 (sample SAMEA3136733, study PRJEB25190) | human gut metagenome | biome: human gut; feature: human-associated habitat; material: faeces | place: Austria | collected 2013
GGAGGTTGTATCAACGATACCATTACGCATGTTGCGTCTTCAAGACTGCCTTTTGGAGGGGTTGGAAGTTCTGGAATGGGTCGTTATCATGGAGAGGCAAGTTTTAAGACGTTCACTTACGAAAAAAGCATGGTGAATCGCTCGACGAAAATTCACTTAAATCTTGTGTTCCCTCCGTACAAAGACAAGTTAAAATTAATTAAAAAGATTATGAAATAACAAATGATTTACAATTTCTAGTAATATCCTACACGACTTCCTATCAAATCTCTCATATGATATAGTAAATAGGAAGGGAGAGATGCTTATGTCATGTCTTGGAAATCTAGTATGGCTACTTTTTGGCGGGTTATGGGCCTCATTAATTTGGTGTTTGTTTGGCGTTCTCTGGTGTCTAACGATTGTTGGCATTCCGGTTGGTCTGCAATGCTTTAAGTTAGCTAAATTACAATTAGCTCCATTTGGTAAAGAGGTTGTGACAGTCAACAATGGAAGTGGGACTTTTGTTTTAAATATTTTATGGTTACTTTTTGGTGGGTTAGAAATGGCTTTAGTGAATTTAGTGAGTGCTTTAATGTTAGCTATTTCTATTGTTGGAATTCCATTCGCTTTTCAGGCCATTAAAATGGCAAAGTTATCTCTAATGCCGTTTGGTAAAGAAGTTATTTGATTTATTGGGACGATTTTGTTTAAAATCGTTCCATTTTTTTCATAATAAAATTGGTGATGTTATGGAAAAAAGAATCGTTTATATTGCATATTTAATTATTGCATTTGTTGTTTTTGATTTCTTTTATGGATTTACGGATTGGATTGCAAAGTGGCAGATGTGGAATTGGTATCTTATTATTTTACTCTTAACCATTGCTGCTTTATTGTTGATTAAATATAAACAAAATCAACGTAAATTAGCATTAGATGAGTATAGTAAGCAAAATGAAAGACGTCGACTACAGCTAAGCCAACTCGTTTTATTTGAGCAACTAGAGCATTTAAGTGATGAATCCTTTAACCAATTATTAAAATTATTTTATGAACTGAAGGGATATGAATCGGTTGAAGTAGCGACTAATCCGGCGACGCAAGGTTATGATTTGTTAATGTGGTCACAAGGTGAAAAAATCATTGTCAAGTGGTTTAAATGTGTTCCCTTAATCAAAGATTTATATACCGATCCAGCAGGATTAGAAATGTCAGTCGGTGATATCGTTGGGGTTAGTGACATTCGAGGTGTTTTAGGAGCGATGCAAGATTTTGATGTTCAAGCAGATCAAGCTATTGTCATTACAACAAGTGATTTTAATGATGAAGCGAAAGATTTTGCAAATCGGAATCACATTGAATTGCTAACCGGATATGAGTTTTACCATGAAATTGAAAACTTAAGGGAAAACGGAACGAGTCTCGTTTTAAATGTCAGTGAAATGGAACTCTAGGTCTGATTCATCCGCGATAGATTAGATATTTTGGGGATCGTCGTCTCACAAGAAGGGCTTAGTAAACATAGAAAATAACAACTAGAGGTAAAAGGAGGTGACGCCATGTTTTTAGCAGGTGTCGTCGTCGGAAGTTTGGTGACGTTAGTGATGGTTGCATTATATAGTTGTTTAGTCGTAGCGGGACGCGCCGATCGTCAGATGGAACAAATGATCAAACAAGATGAAAGATTTAAGGATAAATAATTTAAAGAGGACCTGGGTAAACTAGAATGATTCTAGAAAACCGAGGTCTTTTTTATGAAAATTCGTTTAGGTTATGTAGCTATTGCGCTAAAGTTAGATAAGGTTACAAGTTCATCACCTGTGACCTATAAAAAATATTCATCACTTTCTTCAAAGCGTGAGCAACTTAGTTTATTAACGCGCGTAACTAAATCAAATTTGCACGATTTGATTAAAATTTTAAATTATAACGCGAAACAAGAGATTCATTTTTACCGAATGACATCAAAATTAATTCCATTGGCCACCCATCAAGAGGTTCTATGGGATTATTCCAAAGTCATTCAGGAGGAATGTCAAGAAGTTGCAGATCTAATTAAGAAATATGACATGCGAGTCGATGCACACCCCGATCAGTTTAATGTTTTAAATAGTATCAATGAAGCAGTGATTGAAGCGTCGATTCAATCCCTTTTACATCAGTTGCATTTATTTGAGTTATTTGATATTAAGTCTCCTCAACTTGTTTTACATGTGGGGGGGAAAGCCGGTGGGAAAGAGGCGGCATTAGAGCGATTTATTCAAACATTTCATCGGCTACCACCAAATATTCAAAAGGCTTTAATCATTGAAAATGATGATAAAGTTTATTCAGCCGATGATGTTCTTAAGCTATGTCAAACCTTAAATATCCCCATGGTTCTTGATATTCATCATCATCGTTGCTATAACGAAGGGATAGAGCTTCAACCCCTTTTAGAATCCATTTTTAAAACGTGGGATCAAAATCCTTGGCCTCCTAAAGTTCATATTTCAAGTCCGAAAGAATTTGACACGGATCGTCGTCATTCAGATTATATTGAAATTGAGGATTTGCTTCGATTTATTGAGTTGGTTCAACCCCTTAATCAAGATCTAGATATTATGATTGAAGCAAAACAAAAAGATTTAGCCTTATATCGCCTCATACAGGATATAAAAGTTGCAAGACCACATTGGAAGTGGTTAGATGGGACAACCTTTGAAGTTTAATGGTGAAAACAGCACGAAAAGAAGTGCTGTTTTTTTGTATAAGCATCACAAGAGGGGATAGCTTTGGAAAATGATATGTGATTTAGAAGATAATCTTAGAACTAATGTTTGATAAACGTAGAAGTCCCTTTATTTTACGTATGACTTTTTGGTATAATAAAATAGATAAAGAATGTAGATAAAGGATGAAACATATGTATTTAAAAAGAATTGAAACAATTGGTTTTAAATCCTTTGCCGATAAAACTGTAGTCGAGTTTGAACGAGGCGTAACGGCTGTCGTAGGACCGAATGGATCAGGGAAGAGTAATATTTCAGATTCGATTCGTTGGGTACTCGGAGAGCAGTCGGCAAAAAGTTTACGTGGTGGGAAAATGGAAGATATTATCTTCGCCGGGACATCAACTCGTAAACCACTTAACTTTGCTGAAGTGACACTCGTTTTAGATAATAGTTGTCAAAGCTTACCGATTGATTATGATGAAGTAAGTATTACCCGTCGTGTTTATCGAACGGGGGATAGTGAATACTTAATTAATAAACAAAAAGTTCGTTTAAAAGATGTCATTGATTTGATTATGGATTCAGGGATTGGCCATGATTCGTTATCCATTATTTCTCAGGATAAAGTTAAAGCCATTGTCGAGGCAAGGGTTGAAGATCGCCGTGTGATTATTGAAGAGGCAGCAGGTGTTTTAAAGTATAAGATGCGTAAAAAAGAAGCAACGCGCAAACTTGAATCGACTAGTGATAATTTAAGTCGTGTTCAAGATATTATTTTTGAGTTAGAAGACCAAGTTGAACCCTTACGTAAGCAATCAGAAAAAGCTGAAAAGTACATGGTCTTAAAAAAGGAATGTAGTGAGTCAGAAATCAGTGTGTTAGCTTATGATATTAAAACGTTAAATGACCAAATGGAACGTTCAAAAAAAGAACGTAAAGAAGTGGAGTTTGAACATTTAAGTATTAATGGAAAGATTGCGACGGATGAGCGTCGAATGGATAATTTAAAGCAAACGCAACAAGCTCAAGAACAACAGTTAGAAGCCTTACAAACTGAGTTAGTTGAAACGTCAGAGTTAATTCAAAAATTACAAGGTCAACGAGATGTTTTAAAAGAACGTCATAAAAATGCCTCTTCAAATAAAGAGCAACTGACGGAACAACAGGTCGAACTTGAACAGCAGTTAGAACTAGCGACGAAGCAATTAGAACTAGCGACCAGTTCGATGAAAGAAACCGAATCCCGTTTATTAGCCAAACAAACACAGTTAAATCAAGTGACGGAAGAATATCAACACTTGGAGGAAAATTTAAAAACAGAATTAGAGTCCACGCGAGAGGCTTACTTTGAAGATGTTAATGAACTAGCTAGTGTTAAAAATCAATACATTTCGATTAATCAGCAAATTAAAAAGACAGAGGTGACGCTTGAACGCATTAGTGGTGATGAAAATAAATCGCTTATTGATCGTGAGACGTTGCGTCGTGAGCAAGAAGGATTTAAGCAAGAGTATGATAAATTAAGTGCACAATTAAAGGAGAAGCGTGAAGAGTATCAAACATTACAAAAAACGCATCAACATTCGTTAAAGCAATTAGAAATGGAGACAAATCGTTTTAGACAGTTAACGCATCAAGTCGATAAAATGATGAATCGTTTACAATGGCTAGAGGATGCTCAAAAAGATTTCTCAGGATTTAACGAAGGGGTAAAAAAAATCTTAAAGGCTCGTGAGCAAAATCAAATTAATGGGATTGAGGGAGCCGTTGCTGAACTAGTGTCTGTTCCTAAAGAACTTGAGTTGGCGATGGATGTGGTACTAGGTCCTGTTATGCAACAAATTGTGACAACAAGTGACGATGCTGCTAAAAATGCTATTGATTTCTTAAAGCGTCATCATGCGGGGCGTGCGACATTCTTACCTTTAAATGTTATTAAGTCTCGTGTGTTGCCAATGGATGTTTTAAATCGTATTCAAAATAATCAAGATGTTGTAGGTGTGGCTTCACAATTAGTGGGTTATGAAGAACGATATCGACAAATTGTTGAGAATATTTTAGGAAGTATTATTGTTACGAAAGATTTAAATGTGGCTAAAAATTTAGCAAAGCAATTGAATTATCGTTATCGTATTGTCACGCTTGAAGGAGACGTTATTAATGCAGGAGGAGCGATGACCGGAGGGGCTGTTAAACGTCAAGGTTCATCGTTATTACGTCAAAAAAATGAAATTGAAGATTGTCAAAAGAAAATTGCAGAGTTAAATGAAGAAGTCGAACAATCAAAAGGACTTCAACAAGAGTTACAAGAAGTCGTTAAAAATTCTGAAAAACAATTATCAAAACTTCAATCGGCTGGCGAACGTTTAAAAGATAAAATGTCGGAGACGAATCAACAAAAATTAGCGTTTGAATATCGTGAAAAAGCACAAAATGAACGTGACGAATTACTCCGAATTGAACGTCGTGAACATGAATCGGAGTATAAGCAATTAGTTGAAAAGAATAATGATTTAGCCGAATCGCGTTTAAGACTTGAAAATCGAATTGAATCAGCTAAAGGAATCATTGATACACTAGAAGAGCAACTTGAACAACAAGAAGAAATGAAAACTCAGTTGATGGAAGTTATGACGGAGTTAAAAGTTGAAGTGGCTAAACTTGAGACGGCTCTAACAAGTGAAATTGCGACTCATTATCGTTTGCAAGAGGAATCAGGCCAAGCAAAAGAACGTTTAGCAGAATTAATCAATCGATTAGAGCAAAGCGAACAAGAAATGCTTGGAAATGATGATGAAGTTATTTCACTTGAAACACAAATTGAGCAACAGAAAGAATCTCGTGAATCGATTGTTGAAAAAATTCAAGAACAACGTTTGACTTTAACAAAAGTCAGTCAAGAACTTGAGGTTTTAGAGCGTGAAGTAAGAGAAAGTCATAAAATTCATCAAAAAATGACGGAGTCAATTAATCAACTCGATGTTGCGATTGGAAAAGTTGATGTTGAGATGGATTTAATGATTAAAAAACTTGAAGAAGAACATCAAATGACGTTTGACTATGCGAATGAACATTATCCTTTAAAGGGAAGTATTGAAGAAGTTAAACAAAAAATTCGTAGCTTAAAAGGTCAAATTGCTTCACTCGGTGAGATCAATGTGGCTGCAATTGCCGAGTACCAACGAGTGAAAGAACGATACGAATTCTTAACGACACAACGCGATGATTTAATTGAAGCGAAAGCTAATTTAGAGGAAACGATTAATGAAATGGACCAAGAGATGACCATTAAATTTAAAGAAACCTTTGACTTGGTTCGTGTTGAGTACATTGAAATCTTTAAAAAATTATTCGGTGGTGGAACCGCTGATTTAGTGTTAACTGATCCTCACGATTTATTAAATACTGGGGTTGAAATCATTGCACAGCCACCTGGAACAAAGTTAAAAACTTCAAATTTATTATCAGGTGGACAAAAAGCCTTAACATCGATTGCCTTATTATTTGCCATTTTAAAAGTTCGTACGGTTCCGTTTTGTGTGCTCGATGAGGTTGAGGCTGCACTTGATGAAGCCAATGTTTCTCGTTATGCCAATTATTTAAAGGCATTTAGTAAAGAAACACAGTTCATCGTTATTACTCACCGTAAAGGAACGATGGAAAAAGCTGATGTATTATACGGAGTGACGATGCAAGAACGAGGGGTAACGAAACTCGTGTCAGTTCGTATGGATAATGTTTCAGATTATCTAGATGATGAAAAATAATAGTCATAGACCGTAAAATATGATAGAGTAGCATTAAAGTCATTTTGTATGACACGATATTATTAATTAATTGAGGTGAAGCCTGATGGGTTTATTTGATCGTCTAAAGTCGATGGTACTTGGAAAAAAAGAAGTCTCTGAGACAGAAATTCGTGCTCAGCAACATTATAAAGAAGGTATGAAAAAAACACGTGGTAACCTTTTAAAACAGTTACAGTCTGTTTTTTCAAGCTATAATGACATTAATGAAGAGATGTTTGAAGAGTTAGAAGAAATCTTCATTATGGCTGATATTGGTGTTAATACCGTGGTAGATTTCATTGATCAATTAAAAGAGACTGTACGCGAACATAATGTTACGGATCCAAAAGAATTACAGCGTATTATGGTCGATAAACTATTTGAAATTTACGTTAAAGGTGAGTTTGTGAACTCAAACTTACGTCTGAATAAAGAAGGATTAACTGTTATTTTATTTGTTGGGGTAAATGGGGTTGGAAAAACAACCTCAATTGCAAAAATTGCTCATCAATTAAAAGGAAAAGGAAAGTCTGTTTTATTAGCCGCAGGAGATACGTTCCGTGCAGGTGCAATTGAACAATTACAGGTTTGGGGAGACCGCATTGGGGTCGATGTGGTGTCATTAAGTGAAGGTTCAGACCCATCAGCCGTTATGTTTGATGCGATTAAAGAAGCGAAGGCTCGTAATGTTGATGTGTTATTATGTGATACGGCAGGACGTTTACAAAATAAAGTTAACTTAATGAAAGAGTTAGAAAAAATTAAACGCGTGATTGAACGTGAAGTTCCAGGAGCGCCTCATGATACATTATTAGTCATTGATGCAACAACAGGACAAAACGGAATGAATCAAGCGAAGGCGTTTTTAGAAGCGACAGATGTATCTGGAATTGTTTTAACAAAATTAGATGGAACAGCAAAAGGTGGAATTGTTTTAGCCATTCGAAATGAAATTGGGATTCCGATTAAATTTGTTGGTTTAGGAGAAAAAGCCGAAGATTTAGTTCACTTTGATATTGAACAATATATTTATGGATTATTTGCAGATTTATTTGAAAATGAAGCGGAGTAATTAGGTTTTTAGGTAGGGCTGAATAGATGGGTCTTGATAAGTTTGATGCAGTTGAAAACTTTTATCGGGACTATAGGTCTCTTTAGTATCAAAAGAGCTTAACGATTAAGTCTGATTATGAAATTATAAATTATCGTTTAGTTTGTATATAGAAGCTAGTGGGGGCATTGTGATGTTAGAAAAAGTCAATCGAATGAATGAACTGTATGATGCATATCAAGTATTATTAACATCAAAGCAGAAGACTTATCTTGAGCTTTATTACCAAGAAGATTTATCGTTGAGTGAAATTGCTGAACAATTTGAGGTAAGTCGTAATGCCGTGTTTGATAACATTAAACGAACAGAGAAATTGTTAGAAGATTATGAAACGAAGTTACAATTATTAAAAAAGCGTGAAATACGTGAAGAAATTTTAGATCAGATGCAAGTTCATACACAGGATGAGCAGATGATGAAGTGGATTAATGAGTTGCAACAACTCGATTTGGAGGTTTAATTTATGGCATTTGAAACATTATCAGAACGACTACAATCGGCCTTAAAAAGTGTCACACGTAAAGGAAAATTAACTGAAAAAGATGTTGACGTGATGATGCGTGAAGTACGCTTAGCGTTACTTGAAGCCGATGTTAATATTAAAGTTGTACGTGAATTTATTAATGAAGTTAAGGAAAAAGCTGTCGGAGAAGCTGTTTTAAAAAGCTTAACACCAGGGCAGCAAGTGATTAAGATTGTTAATGAAGAGTTAACGAAATTAATGGGGGATAGCGCGGCTGAGTTAAACTTTGGTCATGCTAAACCAGCTGTTTTTATGATGGTCGGATTACAAGGAGCCGGGAAAACGACACACACAGGAAAAATTTCAAGTTATTTACGTAAAAAAGAAAAGAAAAATCCATTATTAGTTGCCTGTGACGTGTATCGTCCTGCTGCCGTTGATCAGTTAAAAACAATCGGTAAGCAATTAAATATTCCGGTTTATGAAAAAGGAACATCAATGAACCCAGTTGATATCGCAAAAGAAGCGATGACTTATGCTCGTGAAAATGGTCATGATTTAGTCATTATCGATACAGCTGGACGTCTACATATTGATGAGCAATTAATGGATGAGTTAAAAAATATTAAAGAGCTTGTTAATCCACAAGAAATCTTATTAGTCGTTGATGCGATGACTGGACAAGATGCGGTTAATGTCGCTCAATCATTCCATGATCAATTGGATTTAACAGGGGTTGTGTTAACGAAGTTAGATGGTGATACTCGTGGTGGTGCTGCTTTATCAATTCGTAAAATTACTAATGTTCCAATTAAATTCATCGGTCTTGGTGAAAAATTAGATACATTAGAAGTCTTCCATCCAGAGCGTATGGCATCTCGTATTTTAGGAATGGGAGATGTTATGACCTTAATCGAACGTGCTCAAGAAAACTTCGATGAAGAAGAAAGCATGAAGTTAGCGGACAAAATGATGAATGCTACTTATGACTTTAATGATTTCTTAAAGCAAATGAAACAAATGAAAAAACTTGGAGCATTTGAAGATATTTTAAAAATGATTCCGGGTGTCGGAAACCAATTAAAAGATATTAATATTGATCCAAAACAAATGGCACGTGTTGAAGCGATTATTTACTCAATGACAGAGCAAGAGCGTAAAAATCCTGATTTAATTAATGCAAGTCGTAAGCAACGTATTGCAAAAGGTTGCGGATGTGATATTGCAGAAGTTAATCGTATGATTAAACAATTTACAGATATGCGTAAAATGATGAAGAAATTCTCAAGCATGGATCCACGACAGATGGAACGTATGGCCAATGCCTTGCAACGCGGAGGTAATCCAGGTGCAATGGGTGGCTTTGGAGGCATGATGGGACAAGGTAAAAAAGGAAAAGGTAAAGGTCGCGGTGGCTTCCGTTTCTAATATCGTTAAAAGAGAGTACTGAATTAGTGCTCTCTTTTTTGACATAAAAATTTAGATTTTACGAAAAATAAAAAATACGATTGATAAAGATAAGTCAGATTAATAAGAGAATATCATGTCGTCTAGATATTCCTCATATTCTCTAAAGTTAGATTTTTTGATGAAAAATCTATCATTTGGTTATCATAAGTTTATTGGTTAAAAACAGGAGGATGGATGATGAATAAAAAATGGTTAAACATCCTATTATCAATGGCAACTGCTTTAACGGTTGTGATGGGGTGTTCAAATGAAGAAGAAAAATCAGTATCAGTTGCTGAAACAATTGAAGTGACGGTGGCGCCTAAGTATGTATTTATGTTCATTGGAGATGGAATGTCACAGGTTCAGGTAAATGCTGCCCAAGTCTATACAGGAAATGATGGAGAGGGTGAAATCACAACTAATAATTTAAATTTTACAGCTTTTCCTACGGTTGGATTGGTCACGACACATAATTCAACGTCTTTCGTTCCAGACTCAGCCTCTACAGCTACAGCTTTATCTTCTGGTGTGAAAACGCATAGCGGAGTCATTGGGTTAGAAGCAAATAAAACGAAGGTAACAGAAAGCATCACTGAAAAATTAAAATTAGCAGGAAAAAAAATTGGAATTGTGACAACAGTCACGATTAATCATGCAACCCCTGCAGCGTATTATGCTCATGTTCCATCTCGAGGTGATTATTACGAGATTGCCACACAATTAGCAACATCTAACTTTGATTATTTTGGCGGAGGAAGCATTGCACAGCCAACGGGAAAAAATGAAGATGAACGAAATGTGTATGAGATCATTGAAGAAAATGGATATCAAGTAGCTAAGACGAAGGAAGATATTTTGGCGCTTGACTCCTCATCAGGTAAGGTATATGCTCAAAGTCCTGTGTTACAAGATTCAGGAGCCATGCCTTATGCCATTGATGCCAAAGAAGACGATTTAATGTTGGCTGATTTTGTCGAGAAAGGGATTAAAGTCCTAGATAACGAACAAGGATTTTTTATGATGGTAGAGTCAGGGAAAGTCGATTGGGCTTGTCATGCAAATGATGCCATGACGGCCATTGCTGAAGTGTTAGCTTTTGAAGATGCCGTTCAAGTGGCAATTGATTTTGCAAATGAGCATCCTGAAGAAACGTTAATTTTGGTGACCGGTGATCATGAAACAGGAGGAATGAGTATTGGATATGCTAAAACAGGTTATCATACAGCGTTTGAGTTGTTAAAGGCACAAAAAATGTCTTATGTTGCGTTTGATGAATTAATTAAAGATTTAAAAGCAAGCAACCCAAATTTAACGTTTGAGGATGTATATCCGATTATTAAAGAAAACTTTGGATTGATATCATCAGAAGATGAAGAGGCTACTCATGGAGAAAAGGCATTGTTTGTCATGTCGGATGATGAGTTGAAGAAATTAAAGGCTGGCTTTGAAGAGTCGATGAAAAATAAGGATGATCGGGATCAAACTGAGGAGGCTCAAATTTTATATGGCGGATATGATCCACTATCGGTTAGCTTAACTCATCTTTTAAATAATAAAGCAGGTATTGGTTGGACATCTTATGCGCATACAGGAGCACCGGTTGCGATTTATGCGAGAGGTGTTGGAGCTGAATTGTTTAGTGGATTTTACGATAATGTGGATGTCTTTCATAAATTAGTTGAAATTTGTCAGGTAGATTAAGTGAAGGAGTCAGCAGTGTGAAGCGTAAAGAGATAGTATTTGTTAGTGTTTTTGTTTTGTTGTTAGCGATTCTTTGGTTTTTACCAACAGGTTATGAACAGCAGATTTATATTAATTCATCAGGCGTTAAAGCAACCGTGAGATCTGTCAATAACAGTGGGGTTTACACGACTGGATTACTTAATCAGGGGGATCAGCGATGCGAAATTGAAATTTTAAGTGGAGCACATAAAGGTGAAATCGTTGAAGGAATGAATCTTTTAACGGGAAAACTAGAAGTCGATAAGTTATATGAAGTCGGAGATAAGGTATGGACGTTGATTGAGCAAAATTCATCAGGTCAAGTCATATTTGCTAATTTAATTGATTATTATCGATTGGACGAACAACTGATTTTAGTTGGTTGTTTTATCTTCTTACTCATTATGGTTTCTGGATTTACCGGGGTTCGGACGTTATTGTCTTTTGCTTTTGCATTACTGAGCATTTGTAAAATCTTAATTCCGTCCTTATTAAGAGGTTGGAATCCACTTTTTATGGCTTTAATGGTGGGGAATTTATTAACCATCGTGACGTTGTTATTAGTAGCAGGCTGGACCAAAAAGGCTTATACAGCCATAGCAAGTTCGATGATTTGTTCTTTTTTGACTTGTTTATTAGCGGTATGGTTTGGAAGATTATTTAATATTGATGGAGCGGTAATGGATTGGTCAGAATCGCTTTTGTATGCAGGTTATCAAAATTTGGATTTAGACGGTATTTTTCAAGCGGGTATTTATTTAGCATGTTCGGGTGCCGTTCTAGATTTAGCCATTGATATTTCAGCGGCACTTGAGGAGGTGTTAAAGCATCATCCGACCATCAAACGCACTGCCTTAATTAAATCGGGACTTACAATTGGAAAGTCAGTTATTGGGAGTCAAATGACGACCTTGCTGTTGGCTTATATGGGAAGTTACATTACGATTTTAATGGTTTATTTAGCACAAGGAACGCCTTTGTTATCCATTTTAAATTCTCAAAAGATTTCAGCTGAAATTTTGCACACGTTTATTGGATGTATGGGACTGGTGCTGGTTTCTCCTTTAACTGCTTTGATTTGTGGAGTTTTTTATTGTCCTATATCAAGAAAGAAACAAGAAGAATTAGTGATGGAACTAACTCAATAAAAAAGTATCGAATCCTTCTTGAGGACTCGATACTTTTCATTTTTAGCGGATGCTTCGTTGGGAATTATAATGGTTATAGTAATCGTCTTCAGCTGCTTGATCGCGTTGTGCATATAATAATTGAGGGTCTAAGTCTACGACACGTGTTTTGAAAATTAAATCATGTATCGTTCGTTTATCCTTTCGTTCGCTGATCATATAAAAGCTAGCCAAATGGGTGATACCGAAAGAAAAGTATAGGGATAAGTATTTAAAAAGTTCTCGAAGATGAATTTGCCACCAAGTGAGTTCTTTCTCATCTTTTATCATAACCGGTTTAATTTTCATTAATTTTTTTCCAATCGTTTGTCCATGATTTAAGCTAGGAAATAAGATGGCCATGACATAAAAGACAATGATAACCACAGGGTATTGAATCGGCCCTGTTAGTGCCAAAATAAGAATAAACATAAGACCAATCGTCATCGATAAATCCAAAGCATGGGCATTCATTCGTTTTTTAAATGGAGCAAGATAATAACTTTCTTTCATTACAATCACTCTCTTTTTACCAATTTTTAGATATTATAACACGCTTTCATTGGGTAGTAAAGATAAAAAAATAAGCCGCCTAGGGGGGTGGCGGCTTATTCATTCATACTTTGACCATATGTGAAAGGGAGAGGAGAAGTATGATAGAAGAATAGGGGGGATTATTTTACTGTAACCTCTCGGCTACACTAATAATATTGACCATCTTTTTATTTTCTATACGTTTATTTTAAAAATAGATAAGAGTTTTTGTCGTTCCTTTAAGGGATTATAAGATAATTGACAAAACAGAGTGTTTTATAAGTTATTCTCTAGCTTCAAAGATCGATGACATTGTAGAAGATACTTAATTTTGGAGAAATAATCATTGGAGGGGAGTAGATTAGGGGGGTGTTAGGAAATTATATTTGTTGATTGAAAAAGAAAAAAGATATTAGAAATTCATCTAACATCTTTTGGTTATAATATTAATTTTTAATTTAGATTATCCAAGCCCGACAAATAAAATAGCCATATAAGCTAAAGGAATTAGATTTAAGACAAGTCCGGCAATTCCAATCCATTTTTTTTCTGGCTTTAAAGATAAAGAGAAGGCAGCTAGAGCAACCCCCATAACTGCTAATAGGATAACAGCGATCATTGAATTAATTAAAGAAGTGAATAACACTACGTTTAATGAACATCCGATAATAAGACTTGATAGTCCGATAATTTGAGAATAAGCTTTCATCGTTTAGTAACCTCCTTGTTGATGATATAAAAGATTTAGATAAATCAAATATGAGAGTAAATATACATTTGCTAAAAATCTTTAATAGATGCATTAAAGGGGAAATAAAAGCACATAAATTAACATTCTTGTTGGATAGACTAATCAGTCTTTGGTATAGAAAGGTTAATTGGTCCAGTTTTTTATTTATTCCTAGCAATTATACTTTGCTTTTCAAATCACTTTTAATATATCACGTTAATATTAAGTTTGAGATTATTTAACGTAAACAAGCTGAAATTATACGTAAATATCTTTTTTATGGTATTTAAGCTAATTTTATATAATTTTTCCAAATTATATTTTTGATAAAGGGAATATGAATTGAAGTTATTCAGATTAAAAACTCTGTCATTGGAAATCGATGCAATCGTAATAGTTTGAAGATGATCATTAAAAAGGTGTTTTAATTAAAACATTAGGATTTTAAAATACTATAAAATTAGTAAACTTTATTGAAAAGATAGAAGTGAATTGATCGCAATAGATTTAAAGAAATATATTTTGTTGATTTTTCGACCTTCTAACATTAAAATTAAAAGAGTATTCGTCAGATTAAAAGTTTGAGTTAGATAATTCTTAACATTAATAGTAAGAGAGATTAAGATAGAGCGCTAACTGTAACTAGACATTTTTAATGAACTTTCCCGCTAGTCATGATGGAGTTACTCCAGATAATAAAAGATGATAAGTTCAATTACATTTTAATAATGAGATAAAATAGAAAAATATTAGGAAGTGATAAAATGCGAGTCGTAGCCGGAACATTAAAAGGAAGAAGCATCAAAGCAGTAAAAGGTACGAATACTCGACCAACGACTGATAAAGTAAAGGAAAGTATTTTTAATATTATTGGCCCATATTTTGATGGTGGAATCGCTCTTGATTTATTTGGTGGAAGTGGAAATTTAGGAATCGAGTCATTAAGTCGAGGAATTGATAAAGTCATTTTTGTCGATCGAGAAACGATTGCTATTAACACGATTAAAGAAAATGTTAAAGATTTACGAATTGAAGATTGCGTCGAAATTTATCGTAATGATTATTTTAGAGCGTTAAAGGCGTTAGTCAAGCGAGACATTCAGTTTGATTTAATTTTATTAGATCCACCTTATAAGGGACAGAAAATTAATGAGATTATTGAGTTTGTAAATGAACACAACCTATTAGCATCTGGGGGAATCATTATGGCGGAGTGCTTAAAAGAAGATGAATTGCATGAGATGATAGGGGATATCAAACAAGTTAAACGTGAAATTTATGGCATCACATCCATTACGATTTATCATCGTGATTAATCCTTTGTAAGGATGATAGTGGAGGAATAGCAGTTATGAAAAAGATTGGAATTTATCCAGGAACGTTTGATCCTGTTACCAATGGTCATTTAGATATCATTGGTCGTGGATATGAATTATTTGATTATTTATATATCGCTGTTGCTGAAAATATTAATAAAAAAACATTGTTTACGGTCGAGGAACGTGTTGACATGTTAAAAAAAGCAACCAAACATTTAGAACGTGTTGAAGTCGTTGTTTGTGCTGATGCGTTAGTAGTTGATTTTGCTAATCAACTTGGTGCTAAAACGATTTTACGTGGATTACGAGCGGTAACGGATTTTGAATATGAGTTTCAAATTGCAACGACGAATAAACGATTACAACCTAATATTGAAACAGTGTTTTTAATGACGCGTGCTGAAAACATGTTTTTATCATCCTCTACGACAAAAGAAGTTGCTAGATTTGGTGGAGATGTTTCAAGCTTTGTTCCTGAGTTTGTGCAAGAGGCATTAAAGAAAAAATTTAATAAATAATTTAATAAATAATGAATGGATAAAACCAGCGTTTAAGAACAATGGTTTTATCTTTTTTTTTAGACATTTGTTCTTATTTGCTAATAATCGACTCGATGGTTTCATATAGTGAAATGTTTAGCGACAAAAGACTTATTTAGGCTAAATCAGTATCTATTTATGAATTTCTCTCATAGATTATATGAGAAGAACAGTAAGGTGAAATAGCAAGAGAGGGGAAAAGAACATATGCCTTTAAAAAGTTATGATGATGGTAAAACGCACCGTGCCACTGTTTCTAAACTTATTTATCCTAATCAAGTGTTCACGTTAGAAGAAATTAATCGTTTCTTCAATGGAAAGAATGGAAATCCAACTTACGTGGTTGTCAATGGGTTAGTATTTGATATTACCGATCGTTTGAATGATTTTTACGAAGAGTTTGGATATATTGATGAAGTTAAAACAGAAATTAATGATTGTCACTTAGGCAAAGTTAAAATGCTGGTGAACGAAACAAATTTAGTCGGGTATATTAAACACAAATAAAGCAAAAAGATGAAGGAGTTTTCCCTCATCTTTTTGCTTTTTTATAACGATCCATCTGATGAATGATAAGTTGTAGAGGTTTAAGAATCAGATATGAAATCATGAATCCAAGTGTTAATTTAACAAAAGGATTTAGAATGAATAACGGATGAAATCCGACTTGTAAAAATACATCATCTGTTTGCTCGAGGTATTGATAGCCAAATAGGACGATCAGAGCGCTACTTATACCGTGTACGCATCGCATGAATAAGTACTTGATGTAAGAAACGCTTAAATTTTTAGCGAACATAAAGGTTTGAGTGTGAATTGAAAGCCCTGTAAAGCTCACAATAAAGGCAGTTAAAATCAGTTTCGTTTTAAATGGGAAAGAAGCTGAGGCAACTTTTGTCACACCTTGTGTAAACTCGAGCAGTCCTGCAAAGAATGGCTCAATCGTGTTGATGTTCATAGAAGATAAAATAGGTGCTAACAGTTGATCGAACCACTCAATTAAGTGAATGATGTTAAAAGCTTCTGAGACAATGTAGAAAAAGACGATAATTCCACCCACACGTAATAAGGTTTGAATGCTACTTTCAATACAGTCGATTAAAATAGTAGCAAAGGATTGTGTTGGATATTCGATATTAAGTGTTTTAGAAGAGGTCGTCTTAAAATAGGGATAACACAGAATAAAAACAGTGATAGACCCAAGAAGATGACTCGTTAATAACAGATATCCTATTTGTGTCGATTGATAAAGGACAACTCCGATTGTTCCAATGATAAAGAGTGGACTTGAAAAGTTACAAAAATAAAGAAGTCCAGTTAGCTCTCGTTCGGAAATCAGATGCTTATCATAGTACTCACGTGCCATTTTCGGCCCTGATGGATTTCCACTAATGAAGCTCATGAACATCACAAAGAAGGATAAAGGCGAAATTTTAAGAACCGATTTGAAAATGGGTGCGAATAATTTTCCAATCATTTGAGGCACTTGATAGTAAATCATCAAGCGAGTGAGCACAAAGAATGGAAAGAGAGCGGGAACTACTTTTTCAGCCCATGTTAAGAGTCCAGTTTTTGTCGAGGCAATAATAGGAGCGGGATAAAGCAGTAATAAAACTAGAAATAATAATAACACAACAGATTTCATTATATTTTTCATTTTTCTTCACCTATAATGAATGTATTATTTAAGTTAAGCAAATATGTATTAAATCTGATGCCAAGAGTCAACTTTTAAACAAGTAGACAGATAATTTGGCATATGATATACTATATTTATTGATAATAGTTATCAATAAAAAGAAGGGGGCCAAGAGAATGGATTTATCGACATTAAAAATAGGTGAAACGGCTGTCATTCTTGAATTTAATGGGATTTCTGATAGTTTTAGTCGTCGTCTTTATGATGTAGGGATTTCAATTGGTTCTGAAGTGACGATGTTGAATGTGTTAAACTTTGGACAATTATTTTATATATCAATCGAAGATGTTGATTTTTGCATCCGTGTTGAAGATGCGAAAAAAATTAAAATAGAAAAAATATCATGAGGATGAGAGTAGAGGTGAAAAAATGAGATACATGTTAATAGGAAATCCAAATGTAGGGAAGACCACTTTATTTAATAATTTAACGGGTTCGAATGCTCATGTTGGAAACTGGAGTGGGGTAACGGTTGACAAGCTAGAGGGAAGTATTAAGAAAACGGATGACGTTTTAATCGATCTTCCTGGAACTTATAGTGTGACTCCAAGTAGTGAAGACGAGGGAGTTGTGACATTTGCCATTTTAAATGAAGATTACAATGGATTTTTAAATATTGTAGATGCCACACACTTAAAGCGTAATTTACATTTGACGATTCAGTTGTTAGAAGCTGGCGTTCCAATGACCATTGCGATGAATATGATGGATGCCTTAAATAGAAAAGGATTGCAATTAAATGTAGAAAAGTTACAAGCGTTGATTGGTGTGCCAATTTCATTAATTTCCGCCCGTAAAAATCAAGGAATGGATGACTTAATTAGCGTGTTACCTACATCAAGTTCAAAGGTAGCCTTTAATTTGTATTATGGTGTGGAAGTTGAGAGTGCGATTAGTAAAATTAGTGCGTTACTTGATTCAACACCTACTCATTTGGATTCACGTTGGATTGCGATTCAAATTTTAGAAGGAAATGAAGGGATTTTTAGTCATTTATCTTTATCACATGCGGATGAGATTCGACAGGTGGTTGCTAAAACAGAGCAAATCATTATCGAAAAAGAAATTGCCCTATCATTAAAAGGAGCCATTTTTAATAAACGACGTGAGTTTATTTATAAGGTATATCAAGAATCGATGGAAGTAATTCCAGGGTTTCAACCGGATGTGAAGCCGAAGTTAACGAGTGTTGATCGCATTTTAACGCATCCAATTTGGGGAGCTATCATCTTCTTTATTTTTATGCTTCTCATTTATTCGATTACATTTGATTTAGTTGGAAATCGTATTTCGGATGGATTTGATGGCGTTTTAAATGATTGGATTATCCCACAAATCGAGAATTTATTAGTGATGCTAGGGGCCTCACCTGATGGATTTATTTACGGTGCCATAATAGATGGTCTTGTAGCTGGGGTTGGTGGTGTGATTATATTCTTACCTCAAATTTTAATTTTGTTCTTCTGTTTATCGTTAATGGAGGCAACAGGTTACATGGCACGTGTGGCGATTGTGATGGATTATATTTTCTCTCGCTTTGGATTAAATGGAAAAGCCATTGTTCCCTTAGTCACAGGATTTGGATGTAACGTTCCCGCTATTATGGCGACTCGTACGATTCCAGATCGTTCAGAACGTATTAAAACGATGATGATTATTCCATTTATGTCATGTTCAGCTCGTTTACCGGTTTATGTTTTATTCGTGGGAATGTTTTTTAGTCGTTTTCAGTCGTTAATTATCATGGCCCTTTATTTACTAGGCATTATCATCGCTTTATTAAGTGCTAAATTATTATCGGTCTCGATGTTTAAGAAAACAGAAACGAATTTTATTTTAGAAATTCCACCGTATCGTGTGCCACAATTTAAAAATTTATTAAATCAAACGTTAAATCGTGGAAGTGACTTCTTACATACTGCAGGGAAATTTATTATTTTAGGTTCAATTATTATGTGGATCTTAAATGAGATGGGGCCAGCCGGCCTACATGTTTCAGGTGACGAGAGTTATTTAGCGATACTCGGTGGTGTCTTAGCTCCTTTGTTTTTACCTCTTGGATTTGGAACTTGGCAAGCTGCGAGTAGTTTAGTGGTCGGATTCTTAGCCAAAGAACTTGTGGCTTCATCTATGCTTATTATCTGTGGTGGTGAAGCGGGACTAATGAACTTATTTACGCCACTTCAAGCATTTTCTTTCTTAGTGTTCTCACTCCTTTACATCCCATGTTTATCGACCGTTGGGGTAATGTATCAAGAAACAAAATCGGCGAAGACGACGATGATGATGGTTGGCTTTGGATTGATTGTGGCTTATGTTGTGACGTTTGTCTTTTATCAAATAGGTCATTTTATATTTTAAACTGAAGTAAAAAAGCACTGAAACTGTAAGTTTCAGTGCTTTTTTTATTGCATTGATGAAATTAAGATGATGGTTGAAAATAAGTTTTGGAATAAATGAACGCCGATAGAATACCAGATGTTTTGATTTTTATAGTACGCATATCCAAGAGCAAATCCCATGGCAATATAAGGAATAGCATAAATAAAATCACCTGCGGAAATAACGTGAATCATTCCAAATAAGAAACTACTGAGGGCAATGCCAATCCATGGACGATTTAAGAAACCTTTCATAATCGTATAACGGAACACGACTTCTTCGACTAATGGGGCAAATAAGACGGTTGTGATTCCCATCAACACTGGATAGATGTTCATACATTGTTCAATGGCTTGTTGATTGACTGATGATTCCTCAGATTGCGTGATCGCCATCACAATTAAATTTGCTAAAATGGAGCAACCCCATAAAATAATCCACCCCACTAAAACAGCACGAAGATATTTTCCAGTGGATTTGATTTCCTTTAATTCAGTTAATAATTCTTTTCCAAACAATAATAATGTAATCGCGACTAAAACTAGATAGGAAACAAGATTCGTATAAACTTGTAAAGCAATTGGATCTGAGATATTAAATAGAGCTGAAATTCCATATAGCGTGACGTATGGTAGTAAAAACATCACAAATACGTATGAAAAAATGAGTAAAACGGATTTAGATTGACGTAAATTCATCTGACACCTCCAAAAAATGTTTTAATTATGGATTATTATAGCATACCGAATTTTAAAAAGAAACTGTTCGGGTCTTGATTCAGTCTATGTTTTGAGAGGTGAAAATATATGATGATTCATAAAAAGAATGGATTTTCCTTCAGGTGCAATCACACAACTTTTCAAAATATGACAACTTAGCTAATTTAGAAAATTTCAAATACCGGATGAGGGGATTTAGAGTTTTTTTCACAAACAGTAGGTCAGAATGAGTGGCTATTTTCGCCAAAAGAATCAGAGGAGTGATAAGATATTTGCGAAAGAGAGTGAACTTTTTAAGTCAAAATGCAAATTATCCGCCTAAGGGTATAATAACTTTTCATTTTTAAAAATATAGTGTGTTAGAGGGGCGTTATGCTCATCAGGAGCTTTATTTGAGGAGGATAAAACATGAGGGTGATTGATCGGATTTTAAAACCGGATCCTTATACTCATATTCCGGGAAAAAAAGAGTTAGCTTTAACTGTGGATGTCATGGAATACAATAATTCAAATTTTGTTTATATTCCACTGACTAATCATACAAGTTTAAATTGTAAAGCC
>OLSC01001546.1_pt1 | contig 20625 bp, 17 predicted proteins | sample 1672881 | NCBI WGS metagenome assembly OLSC01 (sample SAMEA3136733, study PRJEB25190) | human gut metagenome | biome: human gut; feature: human-associated habitat; material: faeces | place: Austria | collected 2013
GGAAGGAACCAATGGGCTTCGTCGGATCTTTGATTCCTGCTTTGGAACGGATGATGGCATCCGTCACTTTCTGCACGCCATCGTCCTGACCGATAACCCGTTTGTGGAGTTCTTCGTCCAGATGAAGGATCTTGGTCCGCTCGCCTTCGGTCAGTTTGGCAATGGGAATGCCAGTCCAGCGGGAGACGATACGGGCGATCTCATCCTCGGTGACGCTTTCGTGTACCAGGGAGAGATCTTCATTTTTAACCTTTTCTTCCTCGATGGAAAGCTGCTGCTGAAGTTTGGGCAGTTCGCCGTACTGGAGCTCTGCAGCCTTGTTCAGGTCGTAGTTCTGTTTTGCCTTCTCGATCTGTTTGTTCATGTCTTCGATCTGCTCACGGAGTTTGGAAAGATTTTCGACAGAATGCTTTTCATTGTCCCACTGGGCTTTCTTTGTATTGAATTCATCCCGGAGCTCTGCCAGCTCTTTCTGAAGGTCAGCGAGACGCTCGCGGCTTAAACTGTCGGTCTCTTTTTTCAGGGCTGCCTCCTCGATCTCCAGCTGCATGACACGACGGCGGAGTTCGTCCAGCTCGGTGGGCATGGAATCCAGCTCGGTCTTGATGAGAGCGCAGGCCTCATCCACTAGGTCGATGGCCTTATCCGGAAGGAAACGGTCAGAGATGTAACGGTTGGAGAGGGTAGCGGCTGCCACCAGAGCGCTGTCGGTGATTTTGACACCATGGAAAACTTCGTAACGCTCTTTCAGTCCTCTTAAGATGGAAATAGTATCTTCCACCGTGGGCTCATTGACCATGACAGGCTGGAAACGACGTTCCAGAGCGGCATCCTTCTCGATGTACTCCCGGTATTCATCCAGGGTAGTGGCACCGATACAGTGAAGTTCGCCACGGGCCAGCATGGGTTTCAGCATGTTGCCTGCATCCATGGCGCCGTCAGTTTTTCCTGCGCCTACGATCAGGTGAAGCTCATCGATGAAGAGGATGATCTTACCTTCGCTCTTCTTGACTTCTTCGAGGACGGCTTTCAGTCGTTCCTCAAATTCACCTCTGTATTTGGCGCCGGCCACCAGAGCACCCATATCCAGGGCAAAGATGGTCTTGTCTTTCAGGGTATCCGGAACATCGCCCCGGACGATACGCTGAGCCAGACCTTCTACGGCTGCGGTTTTACCAACACCGGGTTCACCGATGAGGACCGGATTGTTTTTTGTCTTACGGGAAAGGATACGGATCACGTTACGGATCTCCGTATCACGGCCGATGACCGGATCCAGTTTCTGGTTTCTGGCTTTCTCCACCAGATCCTCGCCGTATTTGTTCAGGGTATCATAAGTTACCTCCGGGTTGTCGCTGGTCACGCGCTGATTGCCGCGGACTGTTGAGAGAGCCTGAAGGAAACGGTCTCTCGTGATGCCATAATTTTTGAACAGATCGCGGATACCGGCGTTGGGATAACGGAGCAGGGAGAGGAAGAGGTGTTCCACGGAAACGTACTCGTCGCCCATGGCCTTGGCTTCATCCTCGGCGCTCACCAGCACACGGTTCAGGTCCTTGCCGATGTAAACCTGTCCGCCGGAAACCTTCGGCCGTTTGTTCAGCGCATCAATCAGGGAGCGCTGGAACTCATCCTTGTTGATCTCCATTTTCTCGATCAGCTTGAGGATCAGGCTGTCTTCCTGATTCAGAAGACAATAGAGAAGGTGTTCCTCCTCAATCTCCTGGTTTCCATATTCATATGCGATTTTCTCCAGGTCGTTGACAGCCTGAATGGATTTTTGTGTAAATTTATTGATATTCATAAGTCCTGCCTCCTTTTGGTATAGTAGGATATGTTGAAAACTGCTTTAGAACGCTGAGAGTGCCGGGTTCAAAGTCTTTTGTACAAGCGCGAAACCTGGAACCTGACATCGTCACATTTGTTCTATAACTACTATAACATAAAAAAAGAAAAATGCAAGCGTTTTTTTAAAAAAATTCCCTGCCTATTGTTTTCACAACAAAAGCAGGGAAGCTGTGACTATTTAAAAGGAGCGGATGATGTCAGCTGTCATAGAGCGGACAACCTCGGTTGCCAGCTGTACGGTCGCCTCAAAGTCATAATAGGAAGTGATCCCGTAATGAGAATGGATATAACGAACAGGAACACCGACAACGATAACCGGAATGCCGTCGAGCGCTGTGTTGATGATCGCACCGTTGTTTCCGCCGCCTTCGCGTACAGAAGACTGTACAGCCAGACCTTTTTCTTCTGCAAGATCCAGTACATAGCGCTGATATCTCGGAGAGCAGACGATGGATTTATCCATGAAACGGAGCATGGGGCCTTTTCTGAGTGCGGTCTGGATCGCATACGGTTCGGTAAAGGTGTCATCTGCCGGGCAGCCCTCAAAGCACAGGGCAATCTGCGGTGCAACCTTTCCGACGGCAGCTTTGACGCCTCTTTCTCCAAGTTCCTCCTGTGTGGACAATACGCCGACCAGATCGACATTCAGATCCTCTGCTGAAAGACGGCGCATCGTTTCCAGAAGTGCCGCACAGCCGATCCGGCAGTCAAAGCCTTTTCCGATCATCACATCATGGGCTTCATCGTAGGAAAAATGAACATCGGAAATAACGGGTTCTCCGATGCGGATTCCAAAGTTTTCTACAGCATCTTCCTTGCTGACCGCACCGATATCGATCACCAGGGACTGGATCGAAGTGCTTCCTGCATGCTGGTGTTCTTCCGGTGTCATAAAATGAGGCGGTTTTGCAGCGATAATACCGGGAATAAATTCCCCGTGTCTGTTGCGTACAAGTACCTTTGATGCCGGAAGAGAATTGTCACTCCAGCTTCCGAGTGAAACAAAACGAAGGGTTCCGTTTGGCTTGATGGAATGAACCATCAGTCCTACCTCATCGCTGTGGGCATCGAGCATAAAAACAGGTTTGTTGCCTGTGTTGCTCTTCGCATGCAGATAAAGATTGCGCAGGCAGTCCTCACTGGCATTGGCAAAATCTGCGCTGTACTTTCTTGCGACTGCTACGGCTTCATCTTCAAATCCGGATGGTGCTTTTGCATCTGACAATTCCTGGATCATCTTTACTGCATTTAGGTTTGGTTTGATCTCCATATCTTTTATCCCTCTTTCAAGTTTTTCTTTTCACTATCATAGCATTTTTGTAATGGAAAAGCCAGAGGGGAGTAGAGGTTTTAAAGCAGGAATCTTTCTTGCGCAAATATTAAAAAAAGCTTCTTTACTTCGGGTATTTTTCATGATGCAATAGAGAAAAGAACAGAAAGGGGTTTTGTAGTATGGAGACTCAGTATCGTATCACACCGGAAGGTGCAAGAGAACAAATCGTGGAAATTTTTAACCGGTTAAATGAAGTGGAAAAACTGACACTGACCTTTGAGGAGGGATATTACAGTTGGGAAGAGCCGTTGATTCTGGACGGGACATCTTTGAAGAACACAGAGTTACTTCTCAGGGCAGACGGTAAAGTTATTTTTTCCGGAAGCAGAAAGATATCAGATCTTGTGTGGGAACAGGAAAAAAATGGGATTTACAGCACACAATTAGAAAGAAATCTTGATTTTGATCAGTTGTTTATCAATGAGAAACTCTGCATTTTAGCGAGGTATCCCAATTATAAAGAAAACGTAATTTTGAATGGTTACAGCGAGGATGCTCTGGCTCCGGAAAGAGTAAAGAGATGGAAACATCCGGAAACAGGATATGTACGGGCCATTCATGGTTATGAATGGGGAGGTAATGATTACCGGATTCTGGAAAGCGATGAAAAAGGCAGGGTGAAATTGGCCTGGGTAGGAGATAATGGCAGGGGAAGCAGTATACATTCGGAAAAACGGATGGTGGAAAATGTTTTTGAAGAACTGGATTCTCCCGGAGAGTGGTTTTATGACAGGACAAGAGGAAAACTCTTTTATATGCCGGAAAATGTGGATGGATTATCGGACACAAGTATGGAGCTTGCAGTCAATGAAGAGATCCTGATTATCAAAGGAAACAGAAAACCAGTGACTGTGCAGGGAATCTGCTTTGAAAAAACGCACAGGACTCTTTTTTTCTCTGTTTATGAAGGTCTTTTGCGGAGTGACTGGACATTTGTGAGGAAAGGAGCTGTCTTTGTGGAAAACAGTGAACAGGTACGCCTGGAAAACTGTAAATTCCGATATCTTGGTGGTAATGCTGTGTTTTTCAGCGGTTATAATAAAGACCACCTGGTAGAAAACTGTGATTTTACGGATCTTGGAGCAAGTGGGATCATGGTGGCAGGATTGGAGAAAGCAGTTCGTACACCTTCCCGTTGGGGCAATGAAGACTGGGATAAAACGATCAGAAACGGAGAAGGTTTCTGGTTGGATGAAGGTTCTAAAATGGAAAGTGTCAACACAGGGGTTCACCGGACAGAGATGGAGGATCTGCAGCCCGGGCCGGCATCAGAGGATTATCCCAGAGATATCTGTCTGAAAAACAATTATTTTTATAATGTTGGAGTTTATGAAAAACAGACAGCAGGAATCTATGTATCAGTAAGCAGACATGTTCAGATCGAAAGCAGTACCTTTCATCATATGCCCAGGTCAGCCGTAACGATTGGTGACGGATGCTTTGGCGGACATCGGATCGTTGACTGTGATATTTTTGATACGGTATTGGAAACGGGAGATCATGGGCCCTTTAATTCCTGGGGAAGAGACCGCTTCTGGTCACTCGGCGGATATACAGGAGATGGAAAGGGAGGAGAACGAAAACGTCCTTATGCAAAATATGACGCAATGGAAACCACCATAATTGAACATAATCGTATTACCGGATATGCCGGTTTTGGTTTTGACCTGGACGATGGTTCCACAAATTATCATATTTTCAATAATCTTTGCCTGGGCGTTGGAATCAAATGCAGGGAAGGTTTTGACCGCCTGGTAGAAAACAATATTCTTGTGGATGCACCGTTGGATGTTCATTGCCAGTATGCTTACAATAATGATCTCTACAGAAAAAATCTGATTCTCTGCAGTGAACCGGTACGCTATGCCGGAGGCGCAGAAGATAAGGCGACAACCAGATATAAAACAAATCTTTATCTGAAAGAGGGACAATGGAAGATTTATGGAAAAGAGAATTCTGTTCAGGAAATCGTTCCCGTTTTTAAAGATGAAGAGAAAAATGACTATACGGTTATGAATGAAGACTTTCTTCAGAAAAATGATTTTCGCAACTTTTTGATGGAAGATGATGCTTTCGGAAAGCCGGGAGCACCAAAGCCTGAATTTTCCAGAGAGAACGGAATCGGAAAGATACATATGTTTGAAAAATGTCAGGGTGTATTTCGCTCAGTGGGAGAAGGAGATCGTTCAGCCAATGTAGCGCCGGATTTCTATGGACTGGTGATCTGCGACTATGAAACAGGAAGTATATGGGATCAGCTGGTGCCGGAAAAGGATCCGTATCAGAAAAAAGAATTAAAGAATAAAATCCTCAGAAGAATCAATGGAAAACTGCTGACCGATAGATATTCAGAAGAAATGGAGAAACTTCTGGAAACAGATGATTTTTCAGTTGACATATGGATAGAAGGGCATGAGGAAAAATATATAATAAAATAAGATAAAAACCCGATAGAGGAACGATTTTTACAGAAAGAATCGTTCCTCGAACTATTTTTGAGGGCAAAATGCATAAAAACGCCGCTTTTGGCAAGGGAAAAATTGTTGTAAACTATAGACAGAAAAAACAAAAGGAAAGGTAAGTGATAAAATTTATGGAAAAATGGAGGAAAAAATATTTTGGGAAAAAAAGTTACTGGCAATTATATGTACTGGCATTCATTCCTTTTTTATTTGTATTGATTTTTAATTATGTGCCAATGTACGGAATTGTTCTGGCTTTTAAAGATTTTCGTATTCGTAAAGGAATCCTGGGAAGTCCATGGGCGGGCTTGAAATATTTTGAACAGTTGTTCCGGACACCGATTTTTCCAACGATATTAAGGAATACCATCGTTCTGAGCCTTGAAAGTCTGCTGATCGGCTTTCCAATTCCGATTCTGCTTGCTCTGGCTTTTAATGAGATTAAAAGTTATCGGGTAAAAAAAATTTTACAGACGATTTCTTTTGCACCTTATTTTATTTCAACAGTGGTTGTGGTAAGTATTCTCTTTCAGATGTTTTCCTACCGTTATGGTGTAGTCAATGCAACCAGAGGAGTTCTTGGTATGGAGTCGGTTGATTTCCTTGGAAAAGGAAGTTTTTTTAGACCATCATACATTTTGTCTTCTGTATGGCAGTCGGCAGGCTATAGTTCGGTCCTTTATATTGCAGCTTTATCAGCAGTGGATACTTCCCTCTATGAAGCGGCGGCTATTGATGGAGCTACCCGTTTTCAAAGAGTAATTCATGTGGATCTGCCCTGTATTGCTCCAACAATCATTATTACACTGATCCTCAATGCCGGAAATATTCTGAGTCTTGGTTTTGAAAAAGCATATCTGATGCAGAATGCATTGAACTATAATACTTCGGAAATTATTGCGACTTATGTTTATAAGACAGGTATTGAGCAGGCACAATTCAGTTTTTCTACAGCCGTGGGGTTGTTTAATGCAGTGATCAATGCGATTATTTTGCTGATTGTCAATAAAATGGCTGATAAGATCAGTGGGACCAGTCTTTTTTAGGAGGAGGGAAATTAGATGAGAAAGGGAAAAAAGATAAAAATATCAAAACAGGATCGAATTTATCTGTTTCTGGTATATTTATTCCTTGGAATTTTTATACTCTGTGTACTTTATCCGCTTCTTTATGTGGTAAGCTGTTCTTTTTCAGATCCGGAAGCGCTGGTACAGGGAAAAGTATTTTTTCTCCCGGTAGATCCGGGATTACAGGGATATCAGGCAGTGTTTCAAAATGCAAAAGTATGGAGAGGGTATGGGAATACGATTTTTTACACAGTAGCAGGAACAGCAATAGGTGTGGCAGTTTCCATCACAGCATCCTATGTGCTCTCGAGAAAAGAATTTCCGTTACACAAGTTTTTAAGTGGCTTCTTTATGTTTACGATGTTTTTTGGTGGAGGAACTATACCAACATATCTCTGGTTGAAATCATTAGGAATGTTAAATACCATTTGGGCTATCGTACTTCCTGGAGCAGTCAACGTATGGCTGGTAATGGTGGGGCGGACATTTCTTCAGTCTTCTATACCGGAAGAACTTTTTGAGGCGGTCTGCCTGGATGGAGGAAATTACTTTCAGTATTTTTTCAAGATTATACTGCCGTTATCAAAACCGATCCTGGCAGTATTGGCTTTGAATTTTGCACTGGTACACTGGAATTCTTATTACAGTGCGTTGCTCTATTTAAGTGATGCCAAGAAATATCCGCTTCAGATTGTACTTCGCGAGATCCTGATTCAGAACACCATAGATCTGACAAGTATGACTGGAGTAAATGTCAACAGCATGATGAAAAACCAGTATCTTTCAGAACTCTTAAAATACTCCTTAATTATTGTATCAAGTGTTCCGCTGCTGGTGATTTATCCGTTTGTTCAGAAATATTTCATTAAGGGAGTGATGATCGGCTCCGTGAAGGGCTGAATGATCATAAAAAAGTAAAGGAGGCAACAACATGAAAAAGAGAAAGGTAATGGCAATGGTGATGGCAGGGACTATGCTTCTGTCAATGGGGATCCCGGCATCCGCATCAGAGGAGGAGTTGACAACCGTATCTGCAGAAGAAGGTTTTCCACTTGAAGAACAGGTGACAATCTCTGCATTTATTGTCCAGCTTCCGGGTGTGGTGGAACTTCCGGAATGTACGGTTTTACAGGATCTGGAAGAGAAGACCAATATTAAACTGGATTTGACGATTGTGCCGCAGGATGGAGCAAAAGAAAAATTAAATCTTCTGCTGGCAGGCGGAGATTATCCGGAACTGATCATTGGAACGGATCTTCTTACCAGTCAGGATCTCGAAAAATACGGGGCTGAAGAGCAGATTTTAATGCCGTTAAATGACCTGATCGAACAGTACGGAACAAATATTAAAAAGCAATGGGAAACTCATCCGGAATGGGAAGAGCAGATGAAGAGTTCAGATGGAAACATTTACGGAATTCCGGGAGTTGATTCCGGCGGAGTCAGTCATGGAAACTGTAGCTACAAATTCTGGATGAATAAAGATTGGCTGGAGACTTTAGGACTTGAAGTGCCGACAACGACAGAGGAGTTGAAGACCGTTCTGAAAGCCTTCAAAGAACAGGATCCGAATGGAAACGGAATAGCAGATGAGATTCCTATGACAGGAGCTACAGGTACCTGGGCAGCAGATCCTTATCTCTATCTTCTGAACGCTTTTGGATATTTTGATACTAATTATTATTATCTGAAAGACGGAACAATCAATTCGATTCTTGATCAGGATTATCTGAAAGAAGGTCTGGCGTATGTGCATGAACTTTATTCCGAAGGTTTGATTGACCAGGCTGCGTTTACCCAGGATGACTCTCAGTTGGCAGCTGTAGGAAACAATGCGGATGTAGTCATCACTGGTTCTGCCACTTGCGGACATATTGGAATGTTTGTAAATATTAACGATAAAGAACGTTATAGCCAGTATGAAGTCATTCCTCCTGTGGAAGGACCTGATGGATACAGAGGAATTCCGTATACTTTAGCAAGTAATGTAAGCGGAGCTAATTTTGCTATAACTGATGTATGCGAACATCCGGAAGAAGCGATGAAACTGGCAGATTTGCTTTGTACTTCTGAATGGGCGGTACGTTCTCAGGTGGGAAAAGAAGGCGTTCAGTGGGAAGTAGCAGATGAGAACACTTTTGGAAGAGACGGTGCGACGCCTGCAAAATACAAATATCTTTCTTATTCTACACAGACATCAGCAGCACAGACGGTAGATTGCTGGGATTGGACGTTCCGTCTGATGGAGCCGAACTGGAAGGATCTTTTTGAGGTGAGCGGAGATATTCTGGATGCGACAAACTATGAAGCGCGTCTGTATAGGGATACTGTTGCATTGAAAGAGTATGCGGCAGATGTTGATACCATGCCGGCTTTGGCTTTTGCCAGTGGAGACAGTGAGACTTATACGCAGCTGAGAACAGCAATTGCTGACTATGCAAATAACTCTATTATTGAATTTATTACTGGCGTCCGTGATACAGAGAAAGACTGGGATACTTATCTGGCTGAATTAAATCGCCTGGGATATAAAGATATGCTGGAATTAGTGCAGAAGACGGTGGATGCAAAAGCGGAATAAATTTGTAATAAACAGCGGAATGCCTTCTTGATTTCAAGAAGGCATTTCGGATTTTTTCAGGATACATGGATGAAATTTCAGTAATCTTTTGATATACTTATAAATGTTGGGATAAAAGAGTCTTTTTGCCTGATGGATGTCTATAAAACGTTTCAGGATTAAAAATGAGAAAGAAAAGAAATTATATGAAGAAGAATGGTGTATTTATAAAATTCATGCGCTATATGATTTTGATACTTATAATTCCCCTGATCATTTCATTTGTTTTGTATGGGCGCTTTACGGAGCATATTCATGAACAGCTATATCTGGACAATGTAAATGCTCTGGAAAATTCTTCTGTGAAAATGGAAAACGTATTTCAAGGAATAGAAAAAATTGTGACTTATTTTACAAGGAATGTGAGTATCGTAAATTATATTATGGATACAGAGGGCAGTCAGAAGAAACATATTTATATGCTCCGGGCGCAGAAAGAACTGGATGCCATGAAGATTGCAAATGATGATCTGGTAGATATTCAGCTGTATTCAGCTAAAAGTGATTCATTGATCGATTTTTTACCTGTTCTCTTTATCCCAATCGATATTATGGATATGGAAGCGTTTTTCAGATTCAAAATGTAGATTACAATACATTTCATCAGGAATATCTGGAACTGAATGATAGCGAAAAATATCAGAATGCAGAAATTGTTTTAAAAGGAAGAACGATAAACACCCTGATTTACAATCGAATCTTTGAGATACCGGGAAGAGAAAAAAAGCAGGACCGCATTCTGTTTTATCTGGATAAGGAAGAATTGTTAAAATGGTTTGAAGCGGAAAAATATAATGGAGAAGAACGGATCATAGTTGCAGATAAAAGAAATAAAATCTTTCTTGATAAAAACTGCACAGAAGATATCGCCCGGAAAATGCTGAAAGCAGTGCCGGATTCTGAGGATAAAGGATATTATATTATGACACTGGATGGAAGTAAAAAACTGCTGACTTATTTCCGGAATCAAGAAAACGGCTGGCTTTATGTGATGGCTGTCCCGTTGGAAGAAACGCTGGTTTATCTGGAACCTTTAAGATTTTCCATGTTGTGTCTGATTGCCATGGAAATCTTTCTTGGTCTTGTTTTTGCTGCTCTTGCTGCTGGAAAACTCTCAAAACCCATTGTAAAGGCAAGTTCTGTTCTGGGAAGAAGGGAACGGGAAATTCCACTGGAAGAGCTTGAGGCAGAAGTTACTGCACTTGTAGAGAGCAACGACCATTTAAAAAGCGAAGTCGAGCAGCAGGTTTCTTCTGTTCGTACAGCAGCTATTTATAATCTTATGATGAGCAAAACCGAAGAAGAGCAGAAAGAATGGCAGGAGCTTTTGGAGATCAGACGGGATGCTGCTTTTTATGTGGTATTGATTTTTGTTTATAATGACCGTGATCCGGAAGCGGATCTTCTGGATATCGGAGCACAAAAACTGTTTCTGGAAACCCTGATCCGACAGCAGGAAAATACTTTTGTGGAGGGAATCTATCAGCTGGATATGGAGCGGATGATGGTGCTTCTGGCAGGAGAATGGGATTCGATGAGCGCGGCAAGAACAGAAGCGGAGCTTTTGGTGAAGGGAATCCTTAATGTAACGCAGCAAAATATCTTTTATAGTCTGTCTGTTGGCGGTGATGTATTTGAAAATGTTTTTAAAATTCCACGGGCGATCACTCATGCACAGAAGGCATTGTGGGTACAGGAAAATATCTTTGGTAAAAATAATGTTCAGTGGTATGATCGTTTGAAACAATATCAAAAAGAAAATCCTGTAAAAGAACCTTCCGTACAAGCTGAACAGAAAAAGGAAAGCGAAAAGAATTCCGCTTTTCTGATAGAGAAAATCCGGGGATTTGTGGATGAAAATTATAATAATCCTCAGCTTTCACTTTCTTTGACGGCAGATGCATTTTATATTACAGAAGTATATCTGTCGAAACTGTTTAAGGAAGGAACAGGGCAGAATTTCTCAAAATATGTTGAAAATCTGCGTCTGGAACAGGCAAAAATACTTTTAGGCAATGGTGTTCTGGTGAATGAAGTTGCTCAGCAGGTAGGTTATAATTCGCCACAGGTTTTTCGGAGAGCATGGAAGCGCCACTATGGAACAACTCCTACGGAATTCAAAGAATAGTGGAAAAAATATTTTGGGAAAAATGGCTTGAATGAGCAATTCTATCTCCAATGGTTATGCTTTACGCTGTTTTGGTTTCATGGTATCATGGTTTCAATGAAGAACACTGGTAACATGAAACCATTTTTTATTTTGCGAGGTGACAAAATGGGCAGTTATCTGAATCCGGGGAGTAAAGGCTTTAGAGAGAGTTTAAATTCAGAAATTTATGTAGACAAAACGGGGCTCCTTGAAAAAACCAATGAGGTTCTTGATACCCGTCAGAAGTTTCTCTGTGTCAGCCGCCCGCGGCGTTTTGGAAAGTCGATGGCAGCGGATATGCTGGCAGCATATTATGATTGTGGTGAACATACGGCAGCTTTGTTTGATTCTCTTAAAATCAGTAAAGCAGCCTCTTATCAGAAACATCGGAATCAGTATGATGTTATCAAAGTAAATATACAGGAATTTTTGAGCATGACCCACAGTATGACTGACATGCTTGCCATGCTGCAGAAATATCTGGTATTTGACTTGATGGAGCATTTTGAAAATGTCCGTTTCAGAGATGAAAATAACCTGATCCAGGTGATGAAGGATATCTATAATAAAACAAAACGTTCTTTTGTGATCCTGATTGATGAGTGGGACTGTCTGTTTCGTGAATATAAGCAGGACAGTGAAGCACAGAAGAAATATTTGGATTTTCTTCGTGCATGGCTGAAAGACCAGGATTATGTAGCATTAGCTTATATGACAGGGATCCTGCCTGTAAAAAAATATGGTTCTCATTCAGCGTTGAATATGTTTACGGAATATTCCATGACAGATCCTGGTGATCTGGCAGAATATTTTGGTTTTACGGAAGCGGAGGTATCAGTACTCTGTGAAAAATACGGAATGAATTTTGATGAGGCGAAGACATGGTACGATGGTTATCAGCTGGTTGTACACCGGCAGAGCGGAGATGAATATTATTCCATGTACAGTCCTAAATCAGTGGTAGAATCGATGCTTCGGCATAAATTTGGAACTTACTGGAATCAGACGGAAACGTATGAGGCATTGAAAATTTATATTCAGATGGACATGGATGGTTTGCAGGATTCAGTGGTCAGAATGCTTGCAGGGGATGCAGTACAGATCAATACAGGAACATTCAGCAATGATATGACTACGTTTGCAACAAAAGATGATGTTCTGACTTTACTGGTGCATTTGGGATATCTGACTTATGACAGCATGAAGGAAACGGTAAATATTCCAAACAAGGAAGTTTCGCAGGAATATGTAAATGCGATCAGCACTATGAGCTGGCATGGTGTGGCAGATTCTGTGGACGCTTCCAGAAAATTACTTCAGGCCTTATGGGAGTTGGATGCGGATACAGTAGCGGCCGGAATAGAGAAGGCACATGAAGAGATTACAATCCTTCAGTATAATGATGAAAATTCTCTTAGCTGCACCATCAGCCTGGCTTTTTATTTTGCAAGAGAATATTATACGATCATTCGGGAATTGCCTTCGGGAAAAGGCTTTGTTGATATCTGTTTTATCCCGAGGAAGCTGCATATGGATAAACCGGCAGTGGTGATTGAACTGAAATGGGATAAAACAGCCGAAGGAGCTATTGATCAGATTAAAAAGAAACGATATGTGGATGCTTTGAAAGACTATCAGGGAAATTTATTACTGGCAGGGATCAATTATGAGAAAAAAACAAAAAAGCACAGCTGTGTAATAGAGAAAGTGGAAAAGAAAGTTTCCTGGTAAAAATACGGTTTCCTATAACAAAAATGTTATAACAGGTAAAAATTATTAGTATTTGATTTTTTATATGCATATGGATTAGAATATCGACTATCAAGCAGAAAGCAAAGGAGCTGACGAAGAAATTCGTTGGCTCCTTTTGTTATATGTGAGCCAATAAACAGACGAGGAGTGATCGGGTATGGAAAATGGAGAGAAAATAATCAGAATCGAACATTTGCGAAAAAGATATGGGGATCTGCAGGTATTGGATGATATCAATCTCACGATCAGAAAAGGCGAGAAGCTGGTTATTCTGGGTCCCAGCGGAAGCGGTAAGAGTACCCTGATCCGGTGTATCAACCATTTGGAGAAACCAACCAGCGGAGAGATCTATATCGCAGGAGAACTGGTGACTCAGAAAAACTGGATCCAGATGTCCAGAGATCATATGGCAATGGTGTTTCAGCAGTTTAATCTTTACCCGCATAAAACCGTATTGCAGAATCTGACCATGGTAAAAGCATGGATTGGGGAGTTTTGAGAATTGGGATCTGCAATTTGGTGTGTTTGACCACATTTGGAATTTTAAGAAATGCAGACATGCATTTTTGGTACTTTCATTGACTGCATTTAGATTTTTGAGAATTGCGGTCATGCATTTTGGGCGTTTCCATTGACCACATTTGGGATTTTGGCGGTTTGCGGTCAAATATTACCCTTGTTTTTTTGACTTTATTTGGATTTTTTGGAATTGCAGTCATGTATGCTATATGGTTTTCATGACTGCATCTGAGATTTTAAGAATTGCAGTCAAATATTTACCGGATTTTCATGACTGCATTTGACTTTTTGGGTTTTGCGGTCAATCCAGCACAGCGAAAGCGAAGTAACAGTTACCTTGACTCGCCAGGCCTCATTTTCCGTCCAGCATATCAATGTATCAGTAACTTGATTTTCAAAACGCTGAACTTAAAAAATGTTAAAGCTGTGATTTAAGAAAATTGACATTTCAGTTAGTCTGTGCTAATATCTGGATATGAATACAGAAAAAGAATCTTCACGAAAAGAAATTTTAAAAGCCGCCAGGGAGGAATTTCGGGAGAAGGGATATAAGGGGGCGAGCCTTCGGAGCATCTGTAAGAAGGCGGGCATCACCACCGGAGCTTTCTATTTTCAGTTTGAAAATAAGGAAGCAGTGTTGAAAGAGATCCTGGATCCGATCCTTGCTCAGTTTCAGCTGCTCATGAACCAGAACGTCAAGAGCGAGTTTGAGGAAGAAGCTTCCAGCTCGGATGCAGACGAGTGGATGGTGGAAATGATCTGGCTGCATAAGGCGGAATTTCAGATTTTGATGACCGGGACAGCCGGGACTCCCTATGAAAAGGTGTTTGAGACCCTTCGGGAGGGCTTGGCCAACGGTTTTTGCATGTTTTTTGAAAAATACGGGATCGTTAAAGTTGACCCGAAACTTCTGGATGTGCTGGTGCGGATGCGGATTGAGAGTTATCTGGCCGTCATTCAGAAAGATTACAGTCTGGAGGAGACGAAGAAATTGGCAAGGCAGATTGGCGAATACTGTGACGCCGGGTTTGAGGCGCTGGTGAAGCTGCTGAAAACGGAAGGCAGCGAAAAGCTTCCAAAAACAGAATATCAGAAAAACGGTAACTAAGGTCCGAGGCAGCTGCCCCGGACCTTTTTACATAACAAAATGTAACAAACGTTATGCTGCAAAAGCGGAAAGGAGTTCTTTATGGCAAGGAAGAAGTTAACTTTATCAACGAAGGCAAATTATGGAAACTGGGTGCCGGCAAATATCATGAAAATGCTGGGAGCGGCAGACTCGGTGCTGGCCGTTCTGACGTTTCTTTTTCAGCGGGTTTTCCAGCTGAAACCGGCAGCCTGGGTCACTGGCATTCTCTGCCTGATTTTCTGCGCTTATACCTTTTATATGTGGCGCTGCCGTGAAGCTTTTGATTTCAAAAAGGACGATGTCATGGGGGATGTGCATCAGTTTCTGGTGGATCACCTCAAATGGGACGGAAAAGGCACCTTTCTCGATATCGGCTGCGGCTCCGGAGCGCTGACCATGCGCTGTGCAAAGACATTTCCGAAGGCCTCCTTCGTGGGAATGGACTACTGGGGAAAGGAATGGAGCTATGCGAAGGAGCAGTGCGAGCAGAATGCGAAGCTTGAGGGCGTGGCTGCCCGGGGCCGTTTTGAAAAGGGAGACGCCGCAAAGCTTGCTTTCCCGGATGAAACTTTTGATGCTGTGGTGAGCAATTTTGTCTTCCACGAGGTCCGCACGGCCAAAGATAAGCGGGATGTGGTCAGAGAGGCCCTCCGCGTCCTCAAAAAAGGCGGGGCTTTTTCCCTTCAGGACATGTTTGCCCAGAAAGCGCTGTACGGAGATATGGAAGACTTGGTGAAAGAGCTGAAAGCGGAAGGTTTCGCCGAAGTCCACTACATCGCCAATATCGAGAACCAGAACCAGCTCGTCCCGAAATTCATCCAGACCCCGTGGATGATCAAAGGCGCGGGAGTTTTGTATGGGGTGAAATAGGAGCGGCGTTGGGCATTTTTACCTCTGTAGAAACTGTAAGATTTGTACAAAACTGCCTTTGAAAATTTATGTAAATTTGTGATAAAATATTTCTAACAGATAAAGAGGAGGTAAAAAGAATGTATCAGATCGGAGAACATATCATGTACAAAAATATTGGTATCTGTGTGGTGGAAGAGATCGGAAAGCCAGGTTTTTCTGCGGATAAAGAAAAAGAATATTATACGCTGCGTCCGCTGGATGCGACGGGCAACGCACGGATCTATGTTCCCGTCGATTCTGATATCTTTATGCGGAATATCATTACAAAAAAAGAAGCCTGTACTTATTTGAAAGAGCTCGAATCCATGGAAGCAGCTCCCTTTTACGTCAGTAAACCGGCCCAGCTGAAAGCCTATTATGACGGACTTATGGCAAGGCACGATATAGCCGGCCACCTGAAACTCTTCAAAGAACTGTACCAGAAGGAAAAGAAGACAAAAGAGAGCGGAAAAAAGTTCGGCGAAATGGAATCCAACTACAAAAAACAGGTGGAACACCTGCTGGTAGACGAGTTTTCCTATGCCCTGAACGAGACACCGGAGCTGTCGAAAGAGCGGCTGTATCGGGCGATGGCGTGAAGCCGGAAACCACCGGGAATCCCCCCAAAAAAGCTTGAGCAGAATCATTGAAATCTCTGCTCAGGCTTTTTTATATACCCTTAAAAATTCAAAGAAATATAAAAGACTGCCCCTTGTGGATTGGAAGAAATTTTTTTAACTATAGGAGGAAAAATGAAAAGCGAGGGGCGCTATGTGGCAAAAACAGAAAATAATCATGTGATTTATGTGACTGATTTCGGGGCAGATCCCAGTGGAAAGACGGACAGTACGGAAGCAGTCATAAGAGCATTGGAGCAGGCGAAGAAGTTCCGCCAGCAAGATCTGGAGAAGGGAATTACTCTGGATTTTCCAAAAGGAGTGTACCACTTTTATCCGGACCGGGCGGAAGAAAGGGAGCTGTATGTTTCCAATACCGTAGGAGCAGATCCGGAGTATAAAAATAAGAAAATCGGTATTCTGGTGGAAGATCTCAGCCATATTACTATAGAAGGAAATGATTCCCACTTTATTTTTCATGGAAAAATGACGGTATTTGCCACGATTCGCAGTGAAATAATCAGAGCAGTAACCGCGTGACAAAGATTACGGTTCGTGAGAATCATCTGTTTGATAATTGCACAGGGATCGATGATCCGATCAACGTTCATGGAACTTTTCAGCAGGTAGTAGCGGTGAGCGAGGACAGAAGAGAGCTTACCGTACGCTATATGCATCGGGAGACGGCAGTGAGGTGGAAAGCCTTACGGATACCGTTATCCGCTTCCGGGAAGCGGTTCCGGAGGAAGTGGAAGCAAATGCTTATGTGGTGGAAAACATCACCTTCACTCCGGAGGTTGAGGTAAGAAACTGCGAGTTTCGCGAAATTCCCACCAGAGGCGTTCTGGTTACAAGCAGAAAACCGATTGTCATTGAAAATAATGCATTCTGTAAATTGAGTATGGCGCCCATTTACATTTCCTGCGATGCAAACAACTGGTATGAGTCAGGCAGAGTAGAAGATGTTCTGATACGAAATAACAAATTTTACAACTGCTAGGGTGACGGTGTGATTTTTATAGATCCTGTGATTGAAAAAGCATCGGAGGAAAGAACGGTACATAAAAATATCCGGATTGAAGAAAATGAGATCCATTATTCTGAAAAAAATCAGGAATTATACGCCCTAAAGGACTGCAGGAATGTCCAGATCAGAGAGAACAAGGAAAATCTGACTTTACGCTAAAAGAGTTTCATGCTATCATGATCTCAATGAAGAGATTGGGTGGCATGAAACTCTTTTTATAACAGGAAAGAAGGTCGGCAGCATGAAATCAGTAATCTCCATAGGAAATCAGGATTTTATATCGATCAGAGAAAACCATTGTTTTTATATAGATAAGACGGATTTTATCAGAGAATGATGGGAGAATCAGGACAGTGTGACGCTGATTACCCGGCCGAGACGGTTTGGAAAAATTTTGAATATGAGTAGGGTAGAATACTTTTTTTTCCGTGAAGTATTCAGGGCTTGGAACATATTTTGAAGGGCTGAATATCTGGAAAAATGACAAGCTGCGAAAGCTGCAGGAAGCGTATGTATCCGGTCACTGGGGAGAGCTTACGGCTTTTATTCTCCACATTTAAGGGAATTACAAGGGTAAGCAAAGAATCCATCTTTTCGGATCTGAATAATCTGGAAGTTGTGACAACAACCTTGGAGAAATACAGCAGTTCTTTTAGCTTTAGAGAAGGTCAACAGGGACAGGAAAAGAGCCAAAAACACCGTCCCCATTGGAAAGGAGACTCAAAATGAAAGTACAAAAACAGATTTCACTGAAAGATTTCACCACCGCCGAGGGTTTTGTCGGCCGTTATCAGCATCTCATCAAGGATGTGGTGATTCCGTATCAGTATAAGGTGCTTTGCGATGAGATGGAGGGCGTGGAAAAAAGCCATGTGATCCGGAACTTCATCAATGCAGGGAAGGCTCTCAGAGGAGAGGATGTGGGAGACGGCTTCTATGGCATGGTCTTTCAGGACAGCGACGCGGCCAAATGGCTGGAGGCTGTGGCTTATGCGCTGATTCTTTTCCCAGATACGGAGTTGGAGGCCACGGCGGACCGGGTTATCGATATCATCGCCGGAGCCCAGGACTCGGACGGTTATCTGAACACCTACTACACGATAAAGGATCGGGACAAGCGCTGGACCAACCTGCTGGAAGGCCATGAGCTTTACTGCGCGGGTCATATGATGGAGGCGGCAGTGGCCTACTATGAGGCGACCGGAAAAGACAGGCTTTTGAAGGTGATGCTGAAAAATGCCGAGTGCATTTACCATCATTTTGTGACGGAAGGCCATGAGGGCTACCCGGGGCACCCGGAGGTGGAGCTGGCGCTGCTTCGGATGTACCGCGCAACTGGGGATAAGCTTTGCCTGGATCTGGCGGAGCATTTTCTGAATATACGCGGTGCAGACACCGCTTTTTACGAAAAAGAAGTAGCTAAGAGAACCTGGAAGGTATGGGGAGCTGATCCGACGGATCACGCTTACCAGCAGAGCCAGTGCCCGGTGCGGGAGCTGGACGAAGCCACTGGCCACAGTGTCCGGGCCGTGTATCTCTATACAGCCATGGCAGATCTGGCTTCCGAAACCGATGATCAGGAGCTGAAAAAAGCCTGCGATCGGCTCTGGAAGAGCATTACGGAACGGCGGATGTATGTCACTGGCGGCATCGGTTCCACGTTTCTTGGGGAGGCTTTCACGAAGGATTATGATCTTCCAAATGATACGGCTTATGCGGAGACCTGTGCTTCCATCGGCCTGATGTTTTTCGCCTCCAGGATGCTGGAAAATGAGGTAAAGGGAACCTATGGGGACGTGATGGAGCGGGCCTTCTATAATACGGTTCTCGCAGGTATGCAGCTGGACGGCAGACGCTTTTTCTATGTGAATCCCCTGGAAGTGGTTCCGGGCATTGCCGGCGAGGCGGTGACGCATAAGCATGTGATTCCCCAGCGGCCCACCTGGTACGCCTGCGCGTGCTGCCCGCCAAATGTGGCGCGGCTCATCACTTCCATTGGAAAGTATGCTTACGGAGAAAATGGCAATACCGCTTACTGCCACCTCTATGTAGCGGGAGACACAAAGTTTGAAAATGGCTTGGAACTGAACTGCGTCACCGAATATCCCTATGCTTTTACGATCCGCTATGAGATCAGAAAGGGCGGAAAAGAGCTGGCAGTCCGTGTTCCGGGCTGGAGCAGCAGCGTGACGGTACGGCGGGGGACAGACGCCGGTTCTATGGCGGAGGTATCTGACAAAATCGAGAAGGGCTACCTCTATCTGGGAACCGTTGAGACGGGAGAGATCATTGAGCTCCAGCTGGATGACGCCCCGGAATTTCTCTATGCTTCTCCGAAAATCCCGGATATCCAGGGCTGTGTGGCTCTCCAGAGAGGTCCGCTGGTCTACTGCTTTGAGGGGGCGGACAATAACGGAGATATCCTGTCTCTAGCCATCGACGATTCGGAACCGGCAGAAGCGGAAGCTTTTGACCCGAAGCTCTTAAACGGTGTCACAAGACTGAAAGTGAAAGCTTTCCGAAAAGAGATCCCCGAGGGCCTGTATTCCGCCAGAAAGCTCAAAGAAACACCCTGCACGGCTTATGCGGTTCCCTATTACAGCTGGGGCAACCGGGGGCTGAATGAAATGCGGGTGTGGATGACGAAGCACTAACCACTGGAGACGGAGTTTTTGGCACGCTGTATGTCCCCGATGGTCTGAGAAGTCATTTGACTTTTCCCCTTGACAACCCCAACCGCCTGTGATAGCCTAAAATCTAGGGAAAACGCAGAGATGAAGAGAGTAACCCATAAGAAATATCACAGAGAGGCCTGTTTGCTGAGAGGGGTCATAGGGACGATGGGTGAAGATGGCTTCTGAGCGGCACGGGTGAGCTTTGATGGGACAGCAAGCCGGTGACAGGACCGCCTGTTACAGCGGAAGAGTGTGAAAAGCACTCAGTGAGGTCTCCTTTGTGAGAAGGAGATGAAGTGAAGTGGTAACGCGGTTTTATGCCGCCTTCTCTGGGAGATCCCCGGGAAGGCGGTTTTTTTCGCGGGAAGCAATGGATGCAGGACGTTAGGACAGCCGGGACAGATACACTGATGTGGTATGCTGTGCCTGTCCGGAATCGTCTCTGCGAAATTAAGAAGGAGGATCTACACATGTCAAAAGAAAAATATTACATCACCACGGCCATTGCCTATACCTCAGGCAAGCCGCATATCGGA
>OLSC01001547.1_pt1 | contig 20610 bp, 22 predicted proteins | sample 1672881 | NCBI WGS metagenome assembly OLSC01 (sample SAMEA3136733, study PRJEB25190) | human gut metagenome | biome: human gut; feature: human-associated habitat; material: faeces | place: Austria | collected 2013
CGGTACAGTGCCATCAATAACTACCGTGTTCCAATGCTCCTTGTTTTGATGATACCCCGGCTGCACCGCTGTAAATGCCTCGCGCCAAAAATCTCTCCATTCCGGATCAACTTTCACATTGATATGCAATAAACCATCCTTTTCATAAGTCCCCAGAAATGCTTTCTTTGTGTTTCGAACACGCACCAACTGCCAATTAGGATCCCGAAATGGCGCATTCTGGTAGGTGTCCGGAAAGGACAAACCATATGCTAAAATTTCTTCTCTGGTATTCATCGTTGCTCCTCCATGCCTATTGCCTATGATCACATTCTAATCACAGATCCGGTCGCGGCCACCTGCTTTTGCATCATATAATTTCTTATCTGCCCTGCGCAATATATCGTCAATCTTCTCATCCGATGCGACCTGAACAACACCAACGCTCATCGTCACGCAAATATTCTGTCCTTGACATTCTATCGACTGTCCTCGCAGCACATCCAAAACATCTTGAAGAATTTGCTTGGCCTGCTTCTGCTCACAATCCTCTAAGACGATCAAAAACTCCTCGCCTCCCCAGCGGCAAACATAACCTTTCGACATTATCTTTTCTCTCAAAATTCTGGCTACCTTTGTCAATACAACGTCACCAGCTTCATGTCCATACCGGTCATTGACTTTCTTAAAGAAATCGATATCACCAATCGCAACGCAGTATTCAATACCACTCTCCTGCATCTTTTTACACATTTGCTGCAAACACTTATCTCCATAACGACGGTTGTATAGCTGAGTCAGCTCATCTAATTCCACCTGTCTGCGTATGGATTCCTGCATCTTTTTACCACTGCGGGCCAGATCTCCCAATTCGTCTCCGGATTTTAGAAGATGACTAGGCAGTTCGGTATCAAACTCTTCCTGCGTTAATTTTTTCATAAAAAACTGTAACGCACGGATCCGATCAGCCAATGTATGTGCATACCAAATGCTGATCGCACCGATCACAAACATCGCTGCAAGGCAAACGAACAAAATGGGAAGAATCGCTGTCCGAATATTTTCCTCTACATCCGCTGCACGCCTGCATACACCCACCATCCCAAAACAGGTTCCGTCCTGCAAAAAAATCGGTTCATAATATGCAAAATTACGTTCATTACTTACCGTTGTGGTACTCTGATAAAAATGCGGTTTTTTCTTCTTTAAGACGTCTTTTGTAATTACGGAAGAAACTGCCGTATTGATAAATAAACGCCCTTTGGCATCCCGCAAAGTAGTTTGTAAACGAACATCTTGGCAAAACAGAGTAACATCTACACCCATAATATCTTTCATATTATCAATAAATTCTGTATCTTTCGTTATGTCTTTGCCACCTTTATAAATATGGTAATTCCCTTTCTCGTCTTTATTTAGCGAAAATTCCCCCGGATAATTTTGATCTAATATTTTCAGGATCAGCTTTGTCTCCTCTGTCATTTCCTTTTGCACATGATTCTCCATGCTTTTGGAAAATGCGTGCATTCCTACCCCTAGCAAAACAATTCCAAGCGCAAGAACCGGCAATACTGCCAAAGCCAACATCTTAGGACCGAGACTGTTTTTGTTATGTATCTTCTGTTTATTCATCTCTTTCATGCTCATCCTCCATATCTCCGGTGATTTTATTGCTTACTCAGCTCCCAAAATGCCACCGCATTAAATCTCTTGATTTTCCGGCTAACGGTCTTATTGTCCCTGTATCCAATGATTTATTGCTTACTCAGTTCCCAAAACGCCACCGCACTTGCAGCCGCCACATTAAGCGAGTCCACACCATGGGACATCGGGATCCGTATCGTGTCATCACATTGTTCAATGGTTCGATCTGCTAACCCTTCCCCTTCTGTTCCCAAAATAATAGCAAGTTTTAGCTGACTGCGCAGCCGCGGATCATCAATTGCAATTGAATCCTCCCGCAACGCCATTGCCGCTGTGTGAAAATTCAGTTTTTGCAATGCAGTAATATAATCCCCATCTGAGGTAAAAAACGTCCATGGAACCTGAAACACAGTTCCCATACTGACGCGAATTGCCCGTCGATATAACGGATCACTACATGCAGGTGTCAGCAATACCGCGTCCATATTTAACGCTGCTGCTGATCGAAAAATTGCTCCCACATTTGTCGGATTCACTACATTCTCCAGCACGGCAATTCTCCGAGCGTTCCGGCAAACTTCCTCCACCGATGGCAGATCGCCACGGTACATCGCACATAACATTCCGCGTGTAAGCTGGAATCCGGTAATACCAGTCAACACTTCAAACGGTGCTGTATAAACAGGAATGTTTCCACATCGGCTGATAATCCTGCGTCCTTGTTTTTCAAAATGTTCATCTTCCATAAGAAGAGATACCGGCTCATATCCGGCATCAAGCGCGCGCTCTATCACGATCGGACTCTCGGCAATAAAGATTCCCGGCTGGTGCGCCGGGCGAAATTTAAGCTGCGCCTCACGATCTCTAGCGTAAACATCCAACTCTGGGTATGTTAAGTCATTTATTCTAATCCTTCTTGCCATTTTGATCCTCGTTTCTTCTTTATCAATCTCGTAAATCCGCTCTTTCAGAGCTTATTTGCTTGTTTCACAAGCTTATTTGCTCGTTAATGAGCCCATAAAAGCAAATGTCTGCTTCGCGGCCGCTTGTTTTTCTCTAAGGCTCATTATATCACAAATTCGCAACGCAAGGGAACTTCAATTCAATTTCATTTTTCAGGAAAATCTCAGAATTTTAATTCAATTTCATTTTTCAAGGAAACTTCAGACTCTCCATTGATCATAGATTCTCAAGACAAAAAAGATAGAAAAAGGGGCTGTAAAAAAACAGCTATAAGATAGGGCATCTGTTCACGAGAGTGGGCAGATGTCTTTCTTTATCTTCAAAACTACGGAAAACTGTGAATTTTAGAGTACTTGAATAGACTTCATCGTAAAATGAGCATTTTTATCATATTTAACTTCTTTTTATCAGGCAGCTAGTGTCTGACGATTTATCTTATTATGGTATTTGTACAGGTTAAAACCACACGAAATTAATGTAAATTCCAAAATAACGGCTTTTTCGCCACGTCTAAATAGCCTTTTATAAGTTCTGTCCCACTTGATTACTCCAAACGTTCCTTCGGCCTGAATACTTCGATTCATCCTAAGAAATGCACCGTGTACAGATTCAAGATTGTCTATTACTTCATGGTGAATTGCTGTTAATTCTCTATTCAATCTGGCAGTGCGATTTCCTGATATTCTCTTGCAACATTCACCTTTGTAAGGGCAATTGGTGCAATCTTCACATTCATAGATTTCTTCTGTCCTACCATATTTATTTCCACGGACATGCTTATCATATTTATATAAAAATCGTTTTCCATTTGGACATATGAGATTCCCTTTTTCATCGCGTTTAAAGTTATCCACTCTAAAAGGATTATTGTGATATTTACTATCCTTGGTTTCTTTGTCAAACATGGTAAACTTCATATATTTTTCCATAAGAGGTACAAAGCACTCTATATCAGATGCATATGGTTTTGCATCTATTACCGCTATATATTCATCACATACAGCCGCCTGAAGATTATAAGCTGGTAGCAGTTGATCATTCCCCATGTAATCAGATTTGACTCTCATAAAGGTTGCATCATGGTCTGTTTTGGAATAACTATTTCTAGATTCACCACAGATTTCGATATGACGAGCATAATTCTTAAGTCTTTCGCAGTAACCAGACAAGGTTTCGTACTGTTTCTGATAGAGGCTTTTCCTACGTCCTGTTCCATACACAAAACTCGATTTGTCAAGGTCTGTTATAGACTCATATTTATCCAACATAGTTTCAAGATATTCAATGGCGTATTCTTCTCTTGTACCGAATTTTAAGCCGAATAGATTTAATACTTCAACATTCATCGAATCTATTAATTCAGAAATTTTAACAAACATCTTATCTCTGTTTTTAATACAAGATTTCTTCCAAACCCAGGTGTATTTATTAGCATTAGCCTCAATCTTTGTACCATCAATGTATGTATGATCCAGATCAACATGATCTTTTTCAAAGATGTATGCATTGACATCGGCAAATATTTGTTCAATTGTATCGGTTAATTCATTACGAATAAAGTTACCGAACGCGGCAAAGGATGGAGCTTTCATTTCATCAAGGAGATACATATATCGGATATCCGTTCTACAGAGTTTTTCAATCTCCCGGAGAGAACAGAATCCGTGCTCCATAAAAGCGAAGAGTATTACTTTGAGTAACTTTTCTGCATCACATCTTGGACGACCTGTTTTGTAGCCTTTCTCTTCCACAAAATATCCTGATAGGTCAATGTGATCCATAACTTCACAAAAAGTATATACCGGATCAGAAATATCAATTAATTTTTCGATTTCTAATGGTAATTTCAGCTGACGAGCTGTATAATTACCATTAGGTTTATTAATTAGTAGCATAATTAATTATACCAAAAAATCGCTTAAACCTCACGGTCTAAGCGATTTTTCTTTAAGGGGAGTTTTTTTACAGCCCCTTTGATATATACAACTTCGTACGCAAGTACGTCTCTTTTTAATTAACGCTTGCCGAACTGAGAAAGCCCGAAGGACAAGGGTTTGCAGAAGTAATATTGCATATGTGTTATATGCTCAGGACTGCCCAAATCGTTCCTTATTGTTTTATCGCTATCCAAACTATTATCACATTGAATTCCTAGCCATAAATTACGCTGACTTACCATCCTTTAACCTCCCAGTGACCACTATAACCACTTCCAACATATGAGATGTTTTGCATCTGCTTAATTCTTCTCTTGATAGGCCTCATACCAACTCCTAATTTTGTTGCTATTTCAGTTGTGGAAATTTGAAGATTTTCTTTTATTATATCAAAGATTTGTTTTTGCAATTTGTCTTGAGTGCCACCTTGGATGCTAATCCCAGCATCATCTAGAACACCAGTTACATTCATCACATAATCATGGCCATAATTTAGATTGAACAAAGTCAATGTAAAATCATCACTATCCGCATCAAAGACCGGCATCTTAGTTTCGTTAAATCCTGCTTGTTCCTCATAGTCCGATAATATCTTCTTAAATCCACTACCCCTACGCTCCATATACTTCAAACGGCTGAATATATCAGCTAATATCGGATTTCTCCTCTTTGACGGAATTTTCAGCAAATCTTTTCCTTCTAGCTTTGTTGATGTTCCTCTCATTCTTTAAACCATACTGCTTTTCCAGATACCAATGAAGCTGGTAAACATCTGTATCCGTCAGACTGGAAGATGTCCTTTTCCATCCAAGATTACCAACAATATCAATTTTTCCAAAAAGCTCGTTTTTTCTGATTGCACCTTTTAATAACGGATCTCTTTGAAAAACTGTCATGCAGTTATCAATGCTCTGACAAACATTTCCTTTATTATTTCTTGCAAGGTCAATCTGAATATCCTAGACGCTACTGAATATTCCGGCTAACATGTCCCTGCTGTCCGGCATAAGGAAACCAAGAGAAGTGTGTGATTGGATCACTGCTAGTTTATCAGTTTCTACTCAATTGTAAAGCCTGCTGCGCACCGCAAAGCGGCTCTGGGCTTGACAAATGAGTTGTACCCGATAAATATCCATTAAGCCAATCAAGACGGTTTCCGTGTTCCGGAACACCGGTTTCCACATATCCGGAATTAAGGTTTCCTAAAACAAGAATATCCAGCTACTCATTTCATCCTCAAGCACTTTTCCGACATCACTCCATGAGACATCTGTTCCATTTGCCGACATTACCTGCAAGCTGCTCCACCTCTTTTCTTCCTTGCATAAATAATTCTTGCCCTGTAATCAAATGGAGTCAAATCTGACATATTAATCAGTTCCCTCTCCTGTTCACTATTTGCTTTGACCGAACTTAAATAGCCTCAAATAACATTTTAGCAAAGCTACCACATGTATTAAATTTTTGTTTATTTATGTGATAAAACCGCCTGCAATTTGTTTGTATTGCATATTTAATTTCAAATTACTGATTATTTATTGCCATCAATTTTAGGAAACAACATTCAAATGCTTTCATTAACTTCCTTTAGACTTTCAAGAAAGCTATCGAATTGTCTATGTAAAATCCAATACTGTCTTAATCCTTCTACCGTCTCCTCTTTCTCCAGCATCTTATCTATCTCGTTTATTTCTTTTGATATTTCAGATAGTTTCCACCATACTTCTGTCAGTCGATTAGAAAAATTAAAAACTTTGTACATATACTTTCCTACCTGAGTTTTGGGCACGATTCTACCATTTTTATCTCTCATCAAATGTTCATCGAATTCATCCGTTGCAGGATCAACAAATCCCACCTTATCATCATGCATCTTATTAACATTATCAAAGGGCCAATTATCCCACTTATTTCGGTTACAGACACGGCATGAATATACCAGATTATTATAATCCGTCAACAAATCCAATCTTCCAACCTTTTTTGCAATATTCTGTGGAATTAGATGATCCTTCTGGTATGGGGATTTAATTATATTAAAATCTTTTCCACAATATCCGCACATATTTCCAAAATCTTCTTTTAACATTTTTGTATATTTCTGAATATCATTTTCTTTACGGTAATTCATCCGTCTTCTTATTACTTTATCACCATGTACTCTATACAATGTTTTACTCCTTTCGTAAACGTTTTTTAAAATCATTTAGAGTTATTAACATGTCCTCTAAAGTTTCCTGCGTGCTGTTTCTGATTAAAACATTGGGCATTTTATCTACATAATCATATGATGATAAAACTTTATACAAATATATAAATCGCTCCTCTTCACTAGCTGAAATTTTTCTTTCTTTTTTCTTATTAAGCAACTTTTCATATTCCAGTTTTGTTATTTCTAATCTTTTCCGAAAGCACTCGACACTATTCTCTATCTTATTAATAAAAACACGAAATTCCTGTGAATCATCCTCTTCAGCAAATATCGCTTTATCTTGTACGAAAACTTTTTGTACAATCTTTTCATTTATACCTTGTTCTGTAAAATTAGTTAATAAAAAGCATGTAAAATCCGGCAAAATCTCATTAATATCTTTAATTATTTGCGTACCATACACTTTAGATTCTAACTTCATTAAATCATAATCTACAAGTAAACATTCAAGTGACTCAGAAATAATAGCATCCGTTAACATAGTGATATTCGTAACATCATTAATATTTTTTAACGTAACAATTTCTATGTCATATTTTTTCAAACTACGCATTGCACTTTTTAATATATCATATTCATCATACAAATAACCAATTCTCATCGATTAATTCTCCCTTCCTTCAAAATATAAATTTATTAAAAACCCAGTCTCCTTTTCGATGTTTTCCGTTAAATCAATATACCCTTTATAATTCTGAATAATACTGTCTACAATCCAGAGTCCCATTCCTGTTCCTATCACCTCACCATTTGCATTTCTTCTATCAGTAACACCATACTTAAGAATTTTTTGTGGCTCCCTTTTAAAAGCATCACATAATCCAGGTCCATTATCACTATATTTTATATAATACTTACCATCCTTTCTCCCTATCTCTATTTTTATCATAGGTTTTTCCACCTTGTGATTTTTAAATATTGTATTACTATTTGTCACCAAATTACTTACAATTGTTTCAAAATCAAAAGGAAAACAGCGTATCTCAATCTTCTCATTCTCGACATAATTATATTCTATTTTATTATTTTGAACACTTTTCCATTTACTAATACTTCCTTGTATTATATTTCCTATATTTTCCTTCTTTCTTTTTCTTTTGTCCATTTCCACCGCATCTATTGTCACCTTAAACCATGAGTTGAATTTATCTTTTAAAGCTCTTAGCTTTTTTAACTCTTTTTGAGCAGATAAGATATCCTTATCCTCTTCAAGACACGCATACGCTTCTTTTACACCAACATTTAATTGCGTTGTTAATGCCTTTATCTCATGAATATAAGTATTTACAACTATTCCTGTTGTAGCCAGCGTTCTCAAAAGTCCCATTTCCTCCTGCAAATCTTGAATACGCTCTTCTTGATAATTTATTGCTTTATGAAAATTTTCATAATTCTGCTTTTTCTCGCTATCCGTCTCATTATCATTTCTATTCTGTTCTTTCCTGCTCTCTTCTTTTGTATATTTATTTAATTCCTCTTTTGCAATCTTTAACGCCTGCTCACCTTTTGCTGTATTTCTATATAATTGATCCAATTTTCTTATTACATATTGCCTATCTTCCTCCAATTTTTCAATAAAATTCACAATCAGTTCTCTAAATAATTTAAACTCTCTTGTTTCTACAATTCCCTCCCTGCTCGATTTATCCGGCAAATTATCATTCAATCTAGATATTCTTATTTGTCCGCATATTTGATTTGCTTGCACTCTCCAATTACCGGATTTTCTGGATGCTCCTGCTGGCGATTCAGCCTTTCTTGTCGATAGATCCAACCAATCATACCCTGTAGTTCCATATATTCCATAGGGACGTACCAAAAAATCATCCCGATATATTTTTATTCCACTCAACTCCTTAAAATTTTTACGACTTGTAATAAAATTTTTATAAAAATACTTTTCTTGATTGTCCGATTGCAATACTAACTTATAAAAAAATACATCGCCTGAAAATGCTCCAATATTTATTCTCTCCTCTACGCCAGGAAGGAAATCAGAAACACTTCCTTGTTTTTCTATTAACTTATCATTAAAATATTCCCTATCTTCATCCGAAAAATTAGCTTTTTTCATGATTTTTTCAAACTGTGCACCAAAAAAGAATTCATTTCTATGAATCTGAATATTACACTCACCATAGCTGTCTACTTCAAAGTGTAATTTATAATCATATTCATTCAGTAAATCTGGCAAAATTCTAGCATCCTTTGTCTCCGTGTCCTGCAAAAAAAAGAATAACTCAAAAAAATTATTTTCCATAGGGGGAAGCAACTTCTGTAAGCCTCTTTTTACTCTTTCGATTGCTATCTCATTCCATTGGTCTCTAAGATTTTCTAACACAAAACAGGTCCCAGTTCCTGCGAAATCACTTTTTAACATTTCATATAAATATTCATTGCCTATGTCATTCAAAAATTCAGGAATATTCTCCGAAATATCGTTTAACTCAGCATATGTGTCTGTTATCATTTCTGATGAATCAAAGTTTTCCCAATTGACCAACCATTCAAATCTTTCTTCTTTACTCACAGTTAACATTTTACATTTCTCAGATATACGATCAAGCGCAAATCTTCCAATACCTTTTTCACCCGTAGTTACTCGTCCAGATTTTGTGAATATAGTTTCTTTTTTTGTAGAATTGCCAATCGTCATCCAATTGTTTATAATAATGTCCTTATTCATACCAATCCCATTATCAATTATAAATAATCTGTCTGTCAACTTTTCATAATAAACTACACATTTTTTTGCATCTGCATCATATGTATTCTTAATCAATTCAATTAACGCACCCTCCAAATTAGATACATTTTCGCGTCCAATTAGCCTAGCAGTTTTTGCACTAACATTAAACGGAATTTTTGACATACTATTCCTCCTCAAATCTATAATTTTCAATATCCTTCGATGTTATCCGTAAAGAACTTCCACTAATGTGTATTCCTACATCCATCACATATTGTCTGAAATTTCTACTTCTCAAAATATGTATTGCATCATCCAATGTATATTCATCATTTCCTTCACGCTTAACAATATACATTCCCGCATACGGAATACAATCTCTAGTAAGTTTATATACAACTACATTCTCAGTAATAACCGTTGAGATAAGTATTTTGTCACAGTTTAATCCTGTAAGTGCTTGTGATCTCCCATATTCATACCATTTTGCACTAGTATCACTTTGACGATTGTCCAATTCCTTTCGAAAATCATTCAAGTACGCCGCTGTTTCTGGATACCGTGTTTCAAATTCTCCATCTTTAAACCTCACTAAACATCCATCATTATACAAATACGGAAATATAATTTTTTCTTTTTTCTGATACCGCAACGATCTAGGAGTAGCTGTATCCCTTACCATATCCCTTTCTATATTATGTCCTTTGCAAAGAAAACCTTTCTCTGTTTCTTGATAATCTTTATCCTTGATGACATATGCTTTGTTAAACAATGTTGCCACCACATGAGAAACCTTAAAATAATCTCCAAACCGATGCATTCCATTTTCTCTATTTTCTGTAAAAAACCATTTATCAGTCAATTCATTTACTGGAATAATTATGTCTTTTTCTAATGTCATATCTCGGTAATGTAATACATCTTGTCGACTTTGCCTATCTAATACCATAATAGAGGACTTGACCAAAGCGTTATTAAAAATTTTTTCCTGTGTATAGTCCTTGATAATCGTTATGTATGGTTTCATAAAAATTCTCAAGTTCAGACCAAATACCGTTTTGAATATACTACTAGGTATCAAATACGACATTTTTCCATCTTGTGATAACTCGTTGATACTTTTTTCAATAAATGCATAGCAATAATCAAATTTTCCTTTCACACAAGTATTAAAGTTCTTCTTAACATATTCTTGCTCATCTTTGGTCAATTCCCTATAGGTTATGTATGGCGGATTTCCTATGATAAATTGGAATTTTACTGCCACCTTCCACCGTAAATAATTGCTATGGTATATTTTCCATGCCACTTTATTAATATTATTTTTATCTAATACTGTATTTACATTTTCTATGCACTTTTGATGTTGTTCCAAATCAATTTCAACCCCATAAATATCTCTTTCCAATCCGTCTTTAATTTGTGATTTTGACAGCCCCTGTGCTACACAATCGTCTATATACCGTTGAACAACTGCAACCAAAATATTACCATCACCACAGGAATTTTCTAATATTTTTTTCCCATACAAATGGTCTGTATATCCAACACTATCAAGTAATTCTCTTACATAATTTTCAGGCGTAAACACCTGACACTTCTTGTTCATAATTTACCTCTTTGCATCCCAGATTAGATTATTGCATCTTTTATGCCCTCAATTTTACCAGTTCCATCTCAACAACTCGATTCGCTAAATCCCTTTTTGCATACTCTGCAATCGGTTCAGCAACCGCTAATGCTAATCTCACTGGTACGGCATTGCCTATCTGTTTATACACCAGATCCAATTTGGCATTCTCATTTCTGTTGCTAGATCCTCGACTAAATTCATACCAGTCAGGAAATGTCTGTATTCTTGCGATTTCCTTTACTGATAAACGACGGTTATTCTCCTCGCCATCACTAAATGCATACTGATCCTTACCGATTTTCACCATAGGTTCTCCACCGGGATGAATTGGAGCCTGTCTGCCAGATGCTTGAATTGTAAAACTCGGCTGTGACCAATTTTTCTTACGATTTCTAGACATGAAAATCGTTGAGTAGGAACCCGTAAAATAATCCCCTGGATCATTCTCCAAATCGCCGATTGCATCCCGTAATGTGACTACCTCTTTCAGATTTTCAACACCATATCCATGCGTTGGCTCTGGATGAACATATTGATAATCCAAATCATTCCGAACCCCCACCAGAATAACACGTTCTCTAACCTGTGGAACACCATATTCTGCTGAATTAAGCATTTTATGATATATTGTATATCCTGCTGCGGAAAAGTCCTGCACAATCTGCTTAAACACCTCGCCTTTTCCAAGTGTCATCATGCCCTTTACATTTTCTGCCACAAAAATTTTAGGCTTACTCTGCATCAAGCAACGAATAAAATGCAAGTAAAGAAAATTACGTTTATCATCCACCAATCGTGGTCCTGCTTCTGAAAATCCCGGACATGGAAAGCCTCCCAGCACGATATCCGCCTTAGGAAACTCCTTGATTTTCCGAATATCACTTTTATCCATATAAATATATCTACCAGCATTTTGTGCATAAGTTTCCCTTGCCTCATCAAAAATATCATTTACATAAATGGTATTAAATACATTATTTTCTATGTTTGCATCGAAAACTTCTTTATCAGCAAACGCTTTTTCCATAACTGTTTCTCCCATAACAGCTTTCAGCCCTGCTAATTCGAACCCGAGATCAAGCCCTCCGCATCCCGAAAACAACGATAACAGATTCCATTTATTAGTATCATATTTCAACTGGTCAAATTCAATCTGTTCACTACAATCCGCAAAAGCCATTCTTTCTTCCTCTATTTTTTGATTCAAAAGTGCTTTCACTTCATCTACATCATAATCCGGAGCTGGCTTAAATTTCCCACGCCCACGTTCTTCTAATATAACTGCCATTTTATTCACCTCTATAATATTTTGTCTGTTCCTGCATTATTTTCATCAATGTCATCTGTTGTTTTGATATGCAGTTTGTGCATATAGGTCAACAATCTCTCTGCCATTGCATTTCCTCTGATGATCAATGGTTCATCAAAAACCAATTCTGGAACGAGCTTTTCATCCACGGCATCCCATTTCACCTGCACTGAAAGTGGTCTGTCTCCATCCCACTTTTCTGCGAATGTACGATAATTTAGTGCCTTACACGCAAAATAAATCTCTGGATGCATCCGAACATATTCAGCAATCGGAATCATTTTATCCACTATATCCTGTGCACTACTTATATTTTCATCCATCAAAATATAATTTGCAACGCCACAGTTTGCAATTATTTTGCCGTTTACCGAAGCATTTCTCTTATCCTCTGATAAATTTGTCCCTGCGTAGACATCTATTACCTGTTCTTCAGTCAGGATCATTTTTCCTGATAAATCTCCACTTTTTTTATTTAAAAGTTCAAATTTCCACCCCAGGGTTATAGCTCCCTTTTTCGTCTTTTTGAAGTTATTTTTATAAATAAGTATTCTTTCAAAAAAGCGTTCTTTAATTGCTGTTGTTGAATTTTCTATTAACAGCTTCCAGTCTTTACCAAACAACTGCTCAGCTCTTTCTGCACTCATCTTATTTTCAATAAAGTCGGCATTTTCCTTTTTGTAAGATATTTTTATTTCAACCGTATCGTCATCCGACTGTGCTAAAATATATATGTCTGTCTTTGGCTCTCCTTTTGAACATGTCGGTTTTCCAGAAATAATCACTCGATAATCTTTTCCTCGGAAAGAAAACCTTGTTCCCTCTGCCATCATTGAGCAGACCTTTCTTTCAACTTCTCCAAAATCACTCATGATACTACCTCCCCTAATATTGCTTTCTGCATATTTCGTTTCTTGAAATATTTTCAAACGAATGAACTACTTTTTCCCCCATATCTGTCGCATTATTCTGTATAAATGCAAACAGTTCAGGATATCTATCCAAGTAGTAATACATCTGTGGACATACAAATTTAGGATCAAACTTCCGCAACGTTTTTAATTCTATTGCTTTTGTCATTTGAAAAGATAGTATAGGCATTGCATATGTATGTCGCTGCAAATAATCATCTATTCGTTCGCATACCTGTTGATCCCCTTGGTATTGTTCCTTCCAAGTATGAATATCTATTTTTTTGCCCAAATGCACCCTCCCTACAATTTGTTTCATCGGAGTACTTACATACATATATGCTATAATCTCCTCATCAGGAAAGGTTCGCCGATATTCAAAAATTTTACTTCCATCCTTAATTTTATTAAACCATTCCGGCTTAAAGCTTAACAGCATCGTCCTCATAATAAAAGTCCCCATAATTTGCAATTCAGGTACAAACCACCAAATTAATTTTAGCACAAATACCTATATTTCTCTAGAAAAATTTTTCTTACTATTTCAAGCACAACCTCCTCTCCACCTCCGCTTCTACGCACATCTTAATCCCGTTCACACGCCTCACCCATTCCAGTGGATTTTCCGCTTTCAGTCGTTCATCCACACCTTCCTTTTCCATGATCCGTCTCACCGCCTGCTTGACCTCCCGATGGCATTCTTCATCCACTCCATGAAGGTACCTGTTCCAGGTTCCATCCTGTGTTGAGACTACTTTCGGAATACACTGCCTCCAGCTTGTCACTAACATTGGAACACATTTTATCGACGGATGCACCAAGTTTCTCCATGGCATCTTTAGCCGTCTTTCGCTTTCCAAACTGCTTTTTTGCATTGTCAAATCCATCCTTGAAACCTGTTTTGTATATAAAAGTTATTTTATAGGGAACAGCATTTCCATCTTTATCATAACCACCTATAATAACCTTTTCAATAACACTTTCAAAAACAGCTCGATCAAACTCCTCTAAAACACCATTGTTTTTGAGAGATTTTCTAAATTCATTTAATCGTCTTCGAAGGTTACATTCTTCTTCAGACTGTTTCTCATAATAATTTAGCTTTGCCCGATTTTGGGTTAACTCTTTTTCATAAGAAATCTCTGCCTCTTCGTAAATATCCTGTGCAATCATACCACTCAAATATTTATCCAGCAAATTCTTACGCTTATTTGTTATATTATTTATCTTCTTTTCCAGACGATGCATCATTTCTTGTGAATCATCTTCCTTCAAAGTTTTCTCAACTCTTCGTAGAAATTCCTCCAATACATCCTTGTGATCCGTGCATATCATGCGGTATGATTCCACAAATGCCTTTTCAATAACTTCCTCCGGCATACCTTTACACTTCGGACAATATTGCTTTCCATTCCTAACAAAATTATCACATTGCCATATATATTTCTTATACTTCGAGCCACTATGCCATGCTCGCCTGCATAATGTAGTATCACAAAACCCACATTTCAACATGCAGCTAAAAGCATATTGTCTACTGAATTTTTCTCGTTTTCCCGCAACTACTTCTTTCTTTCTGCCAATATTTCTTCTGGCACGAATTTCCTGTGCTTTTTCAAAAATCTCTCTTGAAATAATTGGAATATGGTGATCTCTTATATAGAATCTATCCTCTTCTCCTCGATTTTCCAATCTTCTTTTGGAAATTGGATCTACGGTAAAACTTTTACCCAGAAGAATATCTCCCATATATTTTTCATTATTCACCACTCCCATAACACTAGAGCTGCACCATGGGTTACCACGTATCGTATGGCTCCCCTGTTGATTCAACTCCTTCGCTATCATAGTACTTCCCGCTCCGGCAACATATCTGTCAAATATATATCTAACAGTTTCTGCACCCTCTTCATTTATGGATAATGTCTTAGTCACCAGATCGTAATCATATCCAATGCATCCCTGGAAGCCAACCAACTCCCCTCTCTGCATTTTCATTTTCAAGCCCTTTTTCACATATGCGGAAGTATTCTCCACTTCCTGCTGTGCAACAGAACTCAAAATCGTCATTAAAAACTCGCCATCTTTCAAGGTGTTGATTTTCTCAACCTCAAAATATACAGCAATATTTCGCTCCCTCAGCATACGTACATATTTTAATGTATCTAATGTGTTACGAGCAAATCGTGGCAAGCTTTTGGCAAGTACCATGTCAATCTTTCCATCTTTGCAATCTTGAATGAGTTTCTGAAACTGCTCTCGATTATCCTTGGTTCCTGTCATCGCTTTATCCGCATACACTCCAGCATATACCCAATCCTTATTATTCTTAATCATGTCCGTATAATACCGAACCATAGAATCATAACTTTTTATCTGGTCCTCATCATCCGTACTGACACGACAATAGGCTGCCACACGCATACGCTCTATTTTTCGCGAATTTATTAAATTCTTATTATTCTCTTGTGCCTTTATCACTTCGACTTTCAATGTCTCACCTCATTTTGTGTTCCATTCGTAGTGTATATAGTCATAATACAATAGTACATTTATTCTGTCAAGGTGAAATATCAGATATAACCTGATAATCTTTTCTTATTGCACGCAGTATCTTTTCATACTCTTCCTCCGTAATCATATTCTTTGACTTTAGTTGCTTGAGCATTGCCAACTGCATACTATATCTTATGATTTTGTTCACATTCATTCGCATATCATTCCTTTTCTATATCTGCTAATAGCAAACAACAACATAACTTATTACCTGCTATTAGCAGATACTCCATATAATCTCCAGTTGAAATCACCGGTCACTGTGGTTAGCAGCACACTCTGGACTCGCACCATCTCTTATAGACCATAAAGGGAGTATCATTATCGTAGAACAGTCGCAACCACGGAATCACCACAATTCCTCTTTTGCATGGATGTTATCGCTCCCGGCATCTCACATCAGGCAGATTGATCAAATGTATATTTCATCCCCATCAATTCATCCTTACCGATCCTGGCGCATCTGCGACACGGCGCAATGCGTAACTGTTCCTTATGTCCGATGAAATCATCATATTTAATTGTCGTTGTGTTCACGAAAATCATTTTTTCTTGTGGACACATCTAAATTATAAATGCCTGCTTTACTCTTGCAAAGAACACATATTTCGGTTATCTTCCACGATTTATCGGTGTATCATTCAAAAGAAAAAGGTATTTTGATTATTTTTCAAAATACCCTCTACTCAGATTGAAAATCATTTCTTCCTGTTTGATCTAGTAATGCTTTTATGTAACCTTCTATACGCCTTTTCTGACGCTCAGATAATCGTCTATAATTCTTTATAATCCAAACCTCACTCCTATCTTCAAGACAAATGGTATTCTCATTATCATTAAAAAGATCTGAAGCCGGAACACCCATGCCCTTTGCTATTTTTCGTATATTGCTTTCCCGCACATCATAATCTTCCTTCTGTCCCAAACTCCATAATGTGCTTTCCGGAATACCACTTCGTTTTGAAAATTCGTAGCGTGTCATACCTGTTTCCGCTAAAAATTCAAGATACTGGTTTCTAACAGATTTACTAATGGCAGACACCCCCTTTTTCCTCTGAGACAAGTATAACTTGACATAAGAAAAAGATATAGAACACATATTTCGGTGTATTTCCACGATTTATCGGCGTATTTTTTATAAAGTTCTTTGTTTTATTCAACAAATATTTTACAAAATAAAAAGAGAAAAGATGATAATTACAGTTTCGATAACCATTACTCATCTTTTCTCTCAGTTTTCCGCCAATCCCACCAAATAAGGTCGGTTTAACCATATCTAAAATAGTACAATGCACCAATTTAATAAATAGTGTTTTTTTAACTGTTTATCACATTTTCCCATCATTTTTTACTCCAATCTGTCATTAGTGCTGTCATGCCATATCTACAAAGTATCTTTTTACCATTTTTACATTTTATAAGTATGGCTATAACATACTTATAGGAGGTGGCGCTATAGCTCTCAACCCAAAACAGTTTGGCACTGTTATGAAAAATGCCCGTATGGATAAAAAACTCACACAAGCTGAATTGGCTGAAATTCTTGATCTTTCATTATCATATTTGAAAGACTTGGAGCGCTTTAAGAATACTCCCAGCCTTGAGGTTTTTGCCAAAACCATACAATATTTTAATTTATCTGCTGATACTGTAATTTATCCAGATAAAAACCTGAACAACAGTACATACCAAAAATTACAAAGACATCTACTTCAATGCGATGAGAAACAGCTTAAAACTCTCCTCGCAATCGCAGAAGCTGTCCTCTCAGTCGATGACACTCGCACAGACAATTCTGATATTTAATTTTTGCTCTAATATTCAAGGTTCGTTTTGTCATAAAATGAACCTTTTCTATTATTTATTCAACTGTTCAAAAATATCATTTGCCACACTATCTTTTTCAATAATTCCCATACCACACAATAAGAACAGACAATCTATATATCCCTGACAATAAGCCTGTTGAGCCTCTAGTGATGCATTATCTTCCAAGCATTCTATCCATTTCTGAATAATTCTTTGTTCGGTTTCCTTCATATGCTTCATCCGCTCTTTTCCAATCGCCTGTATCTTTTCCAATTCATTTTTAGCATTTTTCTGTCCTGGTATCTGAATTATTGATTTTTTCGATAAATTTTCGCCACGCAATTGTTGCATAAATTTCGCCACTTGGTTCCATATCTGATCACTTTCCATATTTTCGCCTCCATTCTTGTATGTAGTATTTACATATTTAGAATTGTTACACCACACAGTTAAAAACGGATTTTAATCACAAGGCATATTTCTTACACTTGTAATATTTTAATTATTACACGCGTAAGATAAATAGTCAAGTTTTTATTTGACTTTGTATATAGTGGGCTTTATAATAAAATATGTATATTACACTCGTAAGAATTAGGAGGTGTCTACATGAGTGCATTACCACAAATATCAGAAGCTGAATATGAAGTGATGAAAATTGTTTGGAAGTATGCTCCTATTAACACAAATGAGATTACTGAAAAACTTTTAGCAACATCTTCATGGAGTGCAAAAACTATACAAACCTTAATCAAACGCCTTGTTAATAAAGGAGTTCTGACCTACGAAAAAGATAGCCGGGTATTCGTTTATTCACCTTTAGTGAAAGAATCTGATTATATTGATCAAAAAAGTAAATCTTTTTTAGAACGATATTTTCATGGGGATATCACCGCCATGTTATCCACATATATTGAAAATGACCACTTATCCGAAACAGAACTGGAAGATTTACGCTCTCTTCTTTCCAAAAAAGATCCTACAGGAGGTTCCACGCATGGATGAATTTATAACCCATTTTTTATTATGCAATATTGTTATCAGTATTATTATTGGCATTTTTTTAGTATCCAAGTGGATCTTTAAAAACACTCTGACAAGCCGGATGCAGTATAATTTATGGTATTTTTTACTTGTTCTGCTTTTAACACCATTTTTCCCAGTACAAAGTAAACAGTTTCCTGACCTTTTTTCCTGGCTCAATCATGTAATTATATCACCGGCATTTCAAACAGATCAAAATAAAACCGTAGTCTCCCCTGCACCCCTCTCCAATTCTTCTGACTGGATGAACGAATTTACTATCTCTGTAAATTCCAGCACTCCGACAATTATCAGAAGCATTTTGTTATGTGTATGGATTGCCGGTATGTTTGTAGTGCTCGTGTTGGTACTAAAGTCCTCACTGCAATTGCGTTCTTTAAAAAGATCCGCACTTCCTCTTCAAAATACCACTATATGCAAACTATATAAACAATGTTTATTCGAGATGAAAATCACAAGGAATATCCCCATTTATAGCACTGCTTTCCTAAAAACACCTATTATTACAGGCATTTTTAAAACCAGAATTTATATGCCAATTCATCTGATATCGGATCATCAGAAAACGGATGTGCGCTATATCTTGCTGCACGAATTACAACATTATAAACACAAAGACTCTCTTGCCAATTATCTAATGTTTCTTACAGCAATACTATATTGGTTTAATCCTATCGTCTGGTATGCGTTAAAAGAAATGCGTAATGATCGTGAGATTGCCTGCGATACTTCCGTTTTAAAAATGCTCGATGAATGCGATTATGAAAAATATGGAAATACACTGATTAATTTTGCTGAGAAGATTTCCTCTTCTCCTTTTCCGTTTGCTGCAGGTCTTGGTGGAAATATCAAACAGATAAAACGGCGTATCATTAGCATTGCTTCTTATAAAAATCCCTCTTTTCATAAGAAGGCAATTGGAATTATCGCCTTTATGCTGATTACTGCTGGAATTATAAGTTTTACTCCTTTTATTTCATCCTATGCTGCTATCAACAATCAATATAACTGGAATTATTCTTCAGAAAATATAACGCAGACCGATCTTTCTTCATACTTTAAGAATTATGAAGGCAGCTTTGTTTTATTTAATTCCAATCGTGATAGCTGGACTGTGTATGACATGGAACATGCCACCCATCGTATATCTCCAGACTCCACTTATAAAATATATGATGCACTTTGGGGATTAGAGGAAAATATTATTACACCACAAAACTCCCTACTTATATGGGATGGAAAAGACTATCCTTTTGAAGCATGGAATACTGATCTGACACTAGATTCTGCTATGGCAGCCTCTGCTAACTGGTATTTCCAGACAATAGATGAACGTCTTTCCCTTACTCGTATTCAAAATTATCTAAACAAAATTGAATATGGAAATAAGAATATAATGGGCGGATTATCTTCCTATTGGCTAGAATCCACCTTAAAAATTTCTCCTGTAGAACAAGTGGAACTTCTGAAAAAATTACAAACCAACAATTTAGAATTCCATTCCAACAACCTTCAGGCAGTAAAGAATTCCATTCTTCTTTCATCTGTCAATGATAAGAAACTTTACGGGAAAACCGGTACCGGACGCATAGATGACAAAGATGTGAACGGTTGGTTCGTAGGTTATATCGAAACAACAAATAATACCTGCTTTTTTGCCACCAATATCAGTGCAAATAGTGATGCTACTGGAAATAGTGCAGCACAAATCACCATGTCTATCTTATCTGACATGAATATCTGGAGACAATAAAAATTTCACATGTCTTTTAATTATCAAAGAGATTGGATAAACATACATTATAATTCTTTACCCAATCTCTTTATTTTTTCCTTATTCCGTGAAACTTACCATAGTGTTACATCCCTTTTTTTCAGCAATAATACCTGCTGGAAACTGATTTTCGCAATACATTTTATTTCA
>OLSC01001560.1_pt1 | contig 20402 bp, 14 predicted proteins | sample 1672881 | NCBI WGS metagenome assembly OLSC01 (sample SAMEA3136733, study PRJEB25190) | human gut metagenome | biome: human gut; feature: human-associated habitat; material: faeces | place: Austria | collected 2013
TTCTGTATATTTATTTTCAATTAATGTTAATTCTTCGTTAAATTTTTCCTTGCTGACTTTTGTTAAATCGGGATGATGATACGTATGGTTCCCGATAATATGACCGTCATCCACCATTCGTTGTACTAATTCAGGATTTTGTTCCATAAAATGACCTGTAACAAAGAAAATGGCTGGAACATCATATTTTTTTAATACATCCAAGATTAATGGGGTATTTCCATTCTCGTAACCACAATCAAATGTTAAATATAAATCCATCTGATCAGCTGGTGCAATATAAAATGCATCATTATTTCGAACGATATCATCATATTCTTGGCCTGGCCAAGGTTGTTGATGATTTTCACCTTTAGGAATTCCCCAACCAATATTCTTTGCTGAAGCCGTAAAAAATGACCCTAAACAAAGTAATAATGTTAACATTATTGTTCCAAAGTTGAACTTTCTTTTCATTTTTATCACCTCTCATTATCAAAAAGAATTCTATAATAATTTGTCGAATTTCTGCACAATATATACATAAACAACTGATAAATTTTAGCGATAAATTTGATTCATTTATGATGATTCATTTACTATAATGGAATTAAATGTTAAAATCTAATAGTTTTTTAATCAGAAATTATAAACAGGAGGCACACCCGATGGAGCATATCTTTTCTCTCGAATTTCTTAAAAAGCTAAGTGAACAACTCAAAAAACGGGAAATCAAAGGATTACCCGAGCAAATTGCTTTTAACCTCGTGATGGCCATTGTTCCTCTTCTTGTTGTAATTGTTCAACTTGGAACCTATTTATCTTTGAATACAGATTTAGTCGAGTATTTAATCATGGCTTATGCACCCAATGAGTTAAAACTACTTTTAATGAATCTTTTTTCAACAACGTCGACCCCTTCTGGAAATATCTTTTTTCTTATTACAACGGGTATTTCGTTTATGTGGTTAATCTCTAAAGGATTCTACGGAATTGCCGCCGCTGCCAATACCACTTATCAAGTTCCTTATATGAAATTTGCCTATTTAGAACGTATTTTTTCTTTCCTTATTGTTATTTTCATGATTTTATCACTTGCCTTAGTCACAGTATTCGCTTTATTTGGTCAAGGCCTTATCATTTTAATTTTTAAAATTTTAAATATCCATATCCAATCTCATTTACTGCTGATTTTTAATATCATTAAATCACTGATTAGCTTCTTAGGTTATTTTAGCTTCTTTTTATCGCTATTCTATTTAGCACCAAGTATCAAAATGAGAGTGGGTGAAATCATTCCGGGAGCTCTTGTCACCTCAATTGGATGGAGTGTGTCATCAATTGGATTCACCTTCTATGCCAACCATATTGCAAACTATAATAAATTTTATGGGAGCCTATCCGTGATCATCATGCTACTGTTTTGGCTCTTTATTCTCGGATATACCATTATGATTGGCCTGCAAGTGAATTACATTCTTAAACGTGATTATTTCGGTGGCGTTTCCTACGAACAAAAACTTGGAATTTTCAATCGTTTTCGCTATCTATCAAAATGGACAAAATTTGCTCCTACAGAAATATCAGATTCAAAATAATCGCATATCTTTAGCACCTCATGAATAGAATTTAGCAAGACTATTTTGATTACTGAGGTGAAATCATGAAAAAATATTGCCTATCCTTCGCCATGCTCACGCTACTTTTAAGTGCATGCTCACAGGATTCAACGTTATCTAAAGTCTCAACGCCTCAAACCGTCGAGAACTTTATAACCAGTAACACCCTAACCACCACTGACACACCAACAAAAGAGACGACGACTACCACCGAAACACCTGAAGTTTCAACTCCTCAAGAAGAAGTGGCTTTAACATTCGCCACTCAACAAGACTTTGTTGATTACATGTATAAAAAAATTGTGGCCCTCGAAGACACCATTGCACTACTCGATTCTAATCTTTCACAACTATTTGCCGTGAGTACCTCAGAAGATACTTCTGGTTACCAAAGCATTCGTCAAAATTTATTTGATCAAGCCACAAATGAAATGGATAACATGGCGACTTTAACCTTACCTAACACTGAGGTAAAAACGCTACATGATTATGTGCAAAAAGCATATCAATATACCATTAAATCCAAACAAGCAGAATATGATATTTTCAATTCTGAATCACTTGATGCACGCCAACAACTATTAGAAGCTAATTCTGAAAACGAACGCTTAAGTGCCCATTATATTCAATTATCATGGGACGAAATCGATCGCTTATCAACCACAACCATTTATCGTAAATAGAAAAAAGTGAGACTAATTTGTCTCACTTTTTTCTATAGGATGCTTATGATATTTAATCTCACTAATAATCCAAACTAAAACAGGAATGGCTAATTCAAAGATTGGTAAGAGGTAAGTTGGATTTACATTTAAAATCTGATTTAAATTTTCAACTTGGCTTTCTTGGAAATGTGCCCCACATAGACACATTACTACAAGAATAGGCAAAGAAATAATTTTATGATTTATTTTTTTAAAGACTCCATTAATTAAGCTAGTACCGGCATAAAAATAAACACAAATCTTAAAGAAACAAGTGGTCATTAAAATAATAATGGCAAGAGGATCAAGACGTTCAAAAAAGATATTGACTCCGACCATCTTCATCGAGTTAAAGAAGGGATAAACAAAGTTATAAACTAAATCCTCACCTAATATTCCAATATTAAAAATATCTACCATTAAAAGCAAAATGGTTCCGCAAATTAAGGCTGCAAATCCAACCTTTAAAATTTTTGGACTCTGAGCTTTAGGCACTAAAGGGAAAATGACTAAAAAGGCAATCAATTCACCGTAAGGAAAAACAGTGGTTTTATAAATTTCTGGGATTACTTCTTTGAACCCATGTTCTAAAATCGGAAAAAAATGATCAAAATTAAAGATACCTGATGTAAACACCCCTAAAACAAGTGGAATGAAACTGATTAATACCAAATAAAATAACAATTCAGATGCTCGTCCAATCGTATTAAATCCTAACATCATTCCATACCAAATCACTAACGCTAACAATCCAAGAATTAAAAACATGCTAGCGCCTTCCATGACAGTAAATTGAATCATATTACCAGTACTAATCACAATTCGATATCCCATATAAAGAAAATATCCTGAGTAGACTAGCACCACTAGGCTTCCTAAAACCTTTCCAAATACATCTTGAAGAATTAGCGTTAAGGACTGATATCCATGTAAGTAACTAATTCGATGATAAATAACAAATAAAATACTACCCAAAACAGCCGCAATTAACATCACAATCCAAATATTTGGTCCAGATAATCGTCCAACATTACTGAGGGTTGCACTTGCGGTTAAGTATAGAATTAATAGGGTAAACATCTGATTTAAACTAATCCGTGATGTTTTCACACGACTAACCTCCCTTTATTTTTGTTGTAGATTTTGAATATCTCCAACGGATATAATATTAGCTTCTACTTCAACATCAAAGGTCAATGTCGGATAAATGTCTGACCAATACCCTTGCAACTCATGCCATTTTTTTGGATCTTTCATATAAATTTTTGATCCTACTCCAATAATATCACTCTTAAATTCAGTTTGAGTTTTCGTAATGACTTGAATTAAATTTTCCTTCATTGCTTGTGCGATATAGGTTTCAACCGTTGTCAGATTCTCAGGTTTACTTAAGTCAATTGGATATTGATTTTCCATAATATAACCTGATACTTCACATTTAACGGATACCTTATTTTCATCCATATTTGGCTTAATGTCCGTTTTAGTCCCTCGTGCTTCAAACGTAATATTATAGTCATCAACAACGGCATTCACGACATAACGTTCGGCATTATCCATCAAAACATTATAGAACTCTGCCTCATGACTATTTAAATAGCCAACAAACTTATCTTGCTTAAAAGCCGCTAAATAATTAACCTCAAATTGACTAGGGGAATTAACCTCTAAAATATTATCAACATTTTCCCCAGCACTTGGGTCATTACTTTTAATTTCAACACTATTTAAAACGAGCTCTACTCCTCTAGCATTTACCATATTAATCGCATCATATAAGTTATAACTGACTTGTCTTCCGGTACACACATGACACATGTTCGTTAAAGAATTTAACTGATTAATCGGAATCGTCTCGTTTGGAGCTAACGTTGATAAAACCGTTGCAGCCATGGTTTCTTTTGCGACGACTAAGGAAATATTAGGACGAATTTTAACATTGCGAAGAGCAGCATCTAATACATCATTAATGCCATCTTTGGCAATGTTTTCATCAATGACAATCACGCTTAGATGAGGCAAATATAGCACTTTAGAAGTCAAATTTGATAATCGACGATACGACTCAAATATCGTACTCCCCTCAGCTTGAATCGTTACGATTGGAAGTGTATTTTGATGATTACCGGCAATCGAAGTTGGATTAACCACTTGGGCTGTCATCAAATATCCCGTTGATGTTTTATCAATTCCAAGCCCTGCCACAAGTCCAATATTGCTCATTTCAATTTTATGGGCGCATCCGGTTAAACAAAAACACATCATAACTAAGATAAACAACCGTTTCATCTTATACCTCCTCTTCTCGTTTTGGATTTTCTAGATTGTGTTGGACACGATCTGGAGAGTTAAAAATTTTCGGTCTATATTTCATCCAAGAAAGCGGTAAACGAATAAATTGATCTTCTTGATCATGTAAATTAAAAGGCGCAATCGGTGCCATAAAAGGTTGATTAAAGGTCGTTAGACTACATAAATGCAGAATCAGAGCAAGGAATCCAAGGGTAATCCCATATAAACCAAATGCTGCACCGAGTAACATGAACACAAAGCTTAAAATTCGAACCGCATTATTTAAACGAATATTTGATAAAATAAAAGAAGAAATAGCCGTTAATGAACCAATAATAATCACCATCGAGGAAACAAGTCCTGCTTGAACTAACGTTTGTCCGATAATTAATGAACCCACAATGGTCATCGAATCCCCAATGGCTTTTGGTTTACGAACGGAAGCTTCCCGTAAAATTTCAAATAAGGTCATAATGATTAACGTTTCAACAATGGTAGGGAATGGATTGGCACTCCGTTGATCGATAATCGTCACCAGTAAAACGGTTGGAATCATTTCCTGATGATACGTTGAAATCGCGATATAAAGACCTGGAATCAAAATAACAATCATAAACGCTAAGTAACGAAGTAACCGTTCAAACATTGCAATAACCGGACGATTATAGTAATCATCGGCCGTTTGAAACATCATTGGAAAATAAGAGGGGGCAATGATTTGAAACGGTGTATTATCGACCATAATGGCAATCGCACCATGTACAATAGCGGCCGTTACCTTATCGGGGCGCTCGGTTTCAATCAAACGTGGAAAAACGGTCCAATGATGATCTTCAATTAATTGCATCAACTGGCTACTATCCGTGATACAGCTAATATCAATCGCTTCAATTCGTTGCTTTGCAATCTCAACGAATTCTTTATTTACCACCCCTTCAAGATAGACGACAAAGACATCTGTTTGAGAACTTGTTCCGACTTTATACGTATCAAATCGAAGACGTGGGTCCTTAATATGACGACGAACAAGCGCTGTATTCACGCGAATAGTCTCAACAAAAGAATCTTTTGGTCCGCGTGTGGCAATCTCTGTTTCAGGTGCTGTAATGGAGCGCATTTGCCATCCTTTACAGTCAAAGGCCATAAACTGAGCAACCCCATCTAAGATGACAATAATTTGTCCTGTCAATAATTTATCGTATAGATCCGTATAATCTTCGCCGCAACTTGCCGACATCATACTAATACGTGATTGATAAATCGTTTTAAAGGTTTGTAACGGTCGATCTTTTTCTCCACTATCACCTACTAGAGATAAATCAATCATTAAAACACGAACAATAAAATCCTCGGCTTGATTACTATCAATTAACCCATCAATTCCAAGAACAATTCCTTTTAAGCCTGATACGCCTTTTAATTCAAATTCCCGAACAATTAAATCATTAGCATTTCCTAAATCCTGTTTAATTTTTTCTGTATTTTTATCTATCTGCTTAAATAAAGGAATCTTTTTTGGCTGATGCTCAGGGGCTTTTGTATTTTTCTTTCCTTTAAAAACGCGAAAGATATCCATAAAGTTCACCTACTTTTTACATTTAGTCTTATTATTTGAGAATGTCAACCAGTTATACAAAATTAACTTCATAATCACATTTACCTATTTTTGTAAAACTCCTTGAATTTCATTTCACGAGGAACTATAATAAGGACGAAAATCTTAGGAAGGGGGCCTATTATGAATGATAGAATTTCGATAAGGGGGCTCATCACGCAGTTTGACCATTTAAAATTAAAATTAGCTATGCAAGGGATTTTAGTTGGGATAGCCTCTGGATTCATGGTTGTTTTTTATCGAATGATCTTAGAAAAAGCTGAGCATATTAGACAGCTCATCACCTTGAATCAACCATTATGGATGATTGGAGGATGGTTTATTTTATTAGTTCTCGCTGCCCTTTTCGTGGGACGGCTCATGATTAAAGATCCCATGATTTGCGGGTCTGGAATTCCACAAGTGGAAGGGGTGCTTGCTAATAAACTGAATATGAATCCAGTGTCTGTGTTAATTCGTAAATTTATCGGTGGAACCCTTTGTATAGGAGCCGGGTTATCTGTTGGAAGGGAGGGGCCTTCTATTCAACTCGGAGCTGCAACTGCACAGTGGATGAGCCGCCTATTTAAACGCCCAAATATCGAGGAAAAATACCTAATCACAAGTGGTGCTAGTGCAGGACTTGCTGCCGCTTTTAATGCCCCTCTTGCGGGTGTCATGTTTTCACTAGAAGAAGTTCACAAACATTTCTCACCACTCATTCTAGTGTCCGCCATGTCTGCATCACTAACCGCTGACTTTATTTCTAAACACTTTTTTGGATTAAAACCTGTTTTTCAGTTTAATCGACTTGAAACCATTCCACTGACATCTTATGGACTTATCGTTATTCTTGGAATCATAACCGGCTTATGTGGGGTCTTTTATAATAAAATAACGGAAAAAACATTAGATACTTACGACTCTATGACGTGGCTAAAAAAACAATATCGCCCTCTCATTCCCTTTTTAATGGCCGGTGTTTTACTGTTTGTGTTGCCTGAAGTTTTAGGAGGGGGGCACTCACTGGTTGAAAGTTTGACGGAAGGAAATTTTACAATTGCCTTTATTTTGATTTTGTTGATGAGTAAGTTTATTTTTTCAATGATTAGCTTTGGCTCTTCAGTACCAGGAGGCATCTTCTTCCCATTACTCGTGCTCGGAGCTTTAACTGGTGCGCTTTTTGGAAATGTCTTATCTGCTTATTTTGGAATCGATGAACAGTTTATTCAAAATTTTATCATTCTCGCGATGGCCGGTTATTTTACAGCAATTGTCAGAGCCCCTATGACTGGGATTATTTTAATTACTGAGATGACTGGCTCATTTTCACATTTACTGTCACTGTCTTTAATCTCACTCATTTCTTATACAGTAGCTGAATTATTTAGAAGTGAGCCGGTTTATGAAACCCTTCTGCATCGTATTTTAAAAAGCAGTCAAACAGATTCAAATGAGGCCATGTGTGAAACCAAAACCTTGCTCGAAGTCCCTATTTTCTTCGATTCTTTTATTGATGGAAAATGTGTGAAGGATTTGGCGTTGCCTGAAAATTGTTTGCTAGTCAGTGTGAAGCGAGGAAATGAGGAGATTATTCCAAGGGGAAATACGCTGCTCCATTCTGGCGATATTTTAATTGTCTTGGTAAGTGAATCGGTAGCGGGAACGATTAGAGATGACCTTCTCACCTACTGTGATTCCACTCATATTAAAACGGCGTGAAAAATTTTCACGCCGTTTTGATTAATTTTCATAAAATCATCCATAACAAACTCACAAACTAAAAAAGGAGTGAGTTATGATGATTCTTTACTTAAAAAACTATGAATTCAAAACAATTGCTCACAAGCTTGGGCTCATATACATCCTAAATATTATCGATTTAATGCTTGGGATGATTTTATTTAACGCTAACTTTCAGCCTGCTACGAACGGATTCAACGCCATTTTATTCGGAAATCCTTTCGGTATTATCTTTCTTAAAATCCTTCTACCTGTTGGACTCCTTGGATACCTCCTCTATCGGATCCAACAAATCGATGATCGCCGGATTCTGCGCCTCATCAATTTGACCATTAGTTTAATTCTAATCTTCTTCTTAATCACAAACCTCGTTCATCTAAGTAACTGGATTAATACGTCATTCATCTAAATGATGGCTTGAGTCGTCCTGATCTTTTACTAAATCGTAACAAGACGATAAAAAAAGTCGCTCAAACTTTGAGCGACTTTTTTAATTTGAACTACGTTTTCTTAACTTATTGAATCTTTCCTCTAAATGAACAGCATTTAACGTTAATAAAACGGTCAACACTAACATAAGCATACATAAACCTAAACCAATTAATAGGTACATCGTTCTCCCCCACTTTCCTACGACAAATTATACCAAAATCAGTTTTATTTTTCAAAAATAATTAATGACTAACTATCTGCTCAAATTGAGTCAAATAAAAAACTCGCAAGCTTTTGCTCACGAGTTCTACTGACTCATATAATTTTCTATTTCAACCCACGACGCCGCGTTCCAATCTTTATTAGCAATCGCATCCTTATCAAAACTTAATAACATGACTTCTCCAACTGGATTTTCAATACTTGTAAAACGATTGTCAAGGTAGAGAATATCTAGCTGTTTAAGCTCACTGACATGCTCCATCTTTGAAATATCACGTAACAACTTTAACGTTTGTTTGTAAATTCGGCTTGTCATTTCATTTCTTGGATAATAATTCAACGCCATCTTAGGAATGACCTCAAACGTTAAACTCGCGATGCCACCTTCAAGCAAGACCGTTGTTTCGCACCCGACGACAAATCTTGAAACCCATTCTAATTCCGCAACCAAAGGATCAACTACGTCTTCAACTTCAACAGGCACAATCACTGGATTACTCACCAAAAGGTCCTCTTGAACCAGTTCAGTCACCATTGAACGATTCTGTTGAAATGGTGCACTAATCATCGTAATAACCCATATCCCTCCACGATAAATACCGTATCCTAACAGCCCAATCAATATGATAAAGACGATACAAGCTATCGTAAATCGTCGTGGATTAACAATTCTCATCCTAATACTCTCCTATATTTTATTTATTTTTACTAATTATAACAGATTTTCTACTATTTAAATACACTTTTAAATAATTGCAAACTCAACTTCACAATCCCCAAACTGCCCGCTTCTAATCATCACATCCCCCATTCCCTTACCTGTCGTTTTCACATAAATCGCAGCTGCTCCTCCAACAATGGCTGGTGCATGACCAACCAATTCAATCGGACCTAGCGTTTCAACTCTTAAACTATCAAATGCATACGGCAACACATTCCCATTCTCACACCTCACCTGAACCACAATTCGATTTATCTCATACGTCTCATGAAGAGGCACCACCTCATAATCAGCCTTTGCCACCAACCTTGGATTTCTCACTGATCCCAAACACTTCGTCTTCACCAACTGTCCGCCTTTATATCCTGCTAGTCGATACACCGTGTGCGAATCTTTGAGATTTCCGACATACTTTCCATACATCCCCATCTCTTCTTCAACACTAATTCCATATCGAAGGATGGCAATCGCCATTCGTAACTTATAGCGAGGTGGTAAATTCATGCCATGCATCGAAGATGCCATCAACACCTTTTTAACATTATCCGCATCCCACTTCGTCATTCCTTCCTCTTCCTGAAGCATATCTCCAATCAAATCATCAATTAAAATAGGAGGATGCTTCAAATACTTAAACTCCCTGTGATTTGGATAAAATCCTTTAATTAACACATCATTCTTAAATAAATTTACATAATCACAATTTGTAAACACATAAATCGGACCGAGTATCCCACCAGCATGCTCCCCAATATTAAAGCTTGTTCCGACCTCCATAACGGGAATCTTTTCTTGCTGTGAAGCATAAACAAAAGCTGACAACTTTGGAATGCGATTAAAATCAAGCACCCCGTGATAACACATGCCATCGCCACTTCCAAACTCCATATGCGTTGGATAATCAAACAAACAGCATCCAATAGCTCCACTTATTCGTTTACTTCCCATCATCTTATTCATCACTTTAACATGACGCATCGCCTGCTCTAATCGCTGTTCCTCATTATCATAACGTTTCGTCGGATACATATGACCGGTATGGGCACTGACTAAATAAGGAATCTTCGAATCCTTTACCACCTTTTTCGTACTTAAAAGTGGAGCATTTGAAAAATCATCAAACGTGTAAACATCTTCAAATAATTGAGGATGCCCAAACTGACCTCCACCTCCTGTTTGACGAGTCGGATCCAGGTCATGAGCCAGTAGATTGGCCTTTGTATAAAGGGACTCGTCATCAGATGAATCATTAACTCCCACTCCCCAAAGCACAATGCTTGGATGATTTCGGTCCCTTAAAATCATATCCTGAACATTTTGAAGCATTAAATAGTGCCATGATTCACTCTCACCAATAGATTGCCAGCCTGGAACTTCCTCAAAAACTAATAATCCTAGTTCATCACAACGATTTAAAAAATGTTTCGACTGCGGGTAATGAGACGTTCGTACCATATTCAACCCGAGTTCCTGCTTCAAAATTTCTGCATCACGCTCTTGTAATAATCTTGGCATCGCATCCCCAACACCGGGGTAACACTGATGGCGACTTAATCCAACCAATTTCACTAATTGATCATTTAAATAAAAGCCATCACTTCTAAACTGTGCATCTCGAAATCCAAAACGAGTTGACGCCACATCTATGACTTCATCTCCTTTTTTCAATCGAACCTCAACCGTATATAAATAAGGATGCTCTAAATCCCAAAGCTTTGCCTGCTTCATCAACGTCGTTAAATGAACCACCTTCTGATTTAAAATAGGTACCTGTATCGCACGAACAACATTTTTTTCATACGAGATTATGACATCAAGTTTATCAACTGACGTTGTCGATGATAACGTCACATCGACGTCAATAACCTTACTTGCTGATCCGCGTACAAAAATATCTTCAATGTAAACAGATGAGACCCGCTTCAAATAAACTTCCCGATACATCCCCGCATAAGTTAAATAATCAATCACGCCTCCAAACGGTGGAATATGCGCTTGCTCGGCACCATCGACCTCTACCTTAATCTCGATATCACCTGAGGGAATTTCGACCTCAAATGGCGTATAGCCACCCTCATGATGAAAAATCAGCTCATCATTCATAAAGACTTTGGCCGTTGTCGCCACCCCATCGAATGTTAGGAAAAAACGTTCTCCTTTAAACCTTGGCGCAAGGCTCAATGATTTACGATAAAGACTCTTGAATTGGTATGCCTTTGCGTCTAAGTAATTAGGCGGCATCATCGTATGAGTATGAGGAATTTTCACCAATTCCTCTTCATGTCCATCATATGAAAAATACCAATCATCTAGAAATTCGACTATTCTCATCAGCATATCCCTCAAACTTCATTTTAATATCTAGTCTTATTCTAACCGTTCGTCCGTATTTTAAATCAAATATAAATTAAAAAGACCAATCTTTACGACTGGTCCTTTTCTATATTCAATTAAGCGATGAAATTAATCATATCTTGGATTGATTTTGATCCGAATGTTACCTTTTCATCGTTGATGATCATACATGGTACTGACATGACTTTGTGTTTTGTTTTTAATTCTGGGAAGTTTGCGATGTCTAACATTTCTGTTTCAACGTTTGGATTTTCAATCGCAATACGTTGTGCTCCGACTACAACGTCTGGGCATAAGTGGCATGATAATGACACGGCAACTTTAATGTTAACTTTTTTATCGATTCCTTTGATTGCTTCTAAAACAGATGCATCTAATGCTTGTCCTGGTCCAGCTAAGTTATAAATAGCTAATAAGAATGAGTTTAACTCATGTCCACCAGGTACTCCGTGGAATTTAACTCCTGAATATTCTCCATCTTTATTTAATAAGGCAACAACTGGATATTTATCAGCATTTACTTTTTCTTCTAGAGCTTGGTCTTCACCTTTAGTTTTCACGACTGCTTCTAACTTATCACCTAAGTTTGCAATATCGATCACAAGGTCACGTAACTCGATTGATTTTTCGTTAGATGGATCCACGATTGTGACTAAAGTGACGTTATTTTCCATACGACTTAAAACGGTTCCGATTTGTTCACGTAAGGCATCATTTAATAAAGCTGAACGTCCTCCAACTGGAGCCGCTTTTGGCGCTTCAGGTTGTTTAACTTCTTGTTTAGGAGCCTCTTCTACAACTTCTTCTTCAACAATTCCTAAACGTTCTTTTTCATGAGCTACGTATTTTTCAGCTTCTAAAGAAGCGATGGCTCCATCAGATACAGCTGTTACAATTTGACGTAACATTTTTGGACGTAAGTCTCCGGCTGCATAAACTCCTTCTACACTTGTGTGCATATTTTCATCCGTGATGATATATCCTTGACGGTCCATATCAACTAAACCATTAAATACTTTTGTTTGTGGCACGTATCCTGCAAAGATGAAGATTCCAAAAGTTCCATCCTCTTCTGACGCTACATGTTCAAAAGTTTCTCCAGTTTGATTATTGATGAATTTTACTCGACGTAATAATTCGTCCCCAGTCGCTTCTACTACTTCAGTGTTGAATTTAACTTCAATTTTTGGATGAGCTAATACTTTATCAGCGATTGTTTTTGCACAAGTGAATTCAGGTTCACGGGCGATAACTGTTACTTTACGAGCGAAACGAGTTAAGAAAATCGCTTCTTCAGCTGCTGCAAATCCAGCACCAATCACGAATACTTCTAAACCTGTATAGAACTCACCATCACAAGTTGCACAATATGCTACCCCACGTCCACGATATTCTGCTTCACCTGGGAATCCAAGTTGGCGTGGAGTTGCTCCAGTTGCGATAATCACTGAACGCGTTTGGAAATCACCATTTGTTGTTTTTAAAACCTTAACTTCACCTTCTAAGTTGGCTTCTAAAACTTCAGCTTGAGTAAATTTCACACCGAAATCTTCAGCTTGCTTATGCATTTCTTCCATTAACTTTGGTCCTGTTGTATGACGTACCCCTGGGTAGTTGACGATTTCATTTGTTGTTTTCGCTTGTCCCCCAGCAGAACCTTGCTCTAACACTAACGTTTTCATTTTCGCACGTCCAGAATAAATCCCAGCAGACATCCCAGCTGCTCCAGCACCAATAATAATAACATCATAAATTGTTTTATTCATTTTTATTTCCTCCTTATAATTCTTCTCTTCTTATAGTTATTGTGATTAAACGTAGTGAAACCAAGAGGGAGTTTTATAGCTATTCTTGGCGAGATTTTTTGAGCTTTAGAATAGCTTAATCCTTTAGGGAATCCCGGAGATTTAAAATTTCTGTTGAACTCGTTCAACTTAGAAATTTTTCTCTGGGGATATTTCCTCCATTATCCACATTTACATTCTCTTATCTTAAATGATGAGTCGCACACCTCTTCATTTAAATGCTTCTTTATCTTTTCGTTATTATAAATAACGATCAAAGGGACTTAAATCAGTTCCTCTCATCACACATTTATAATGAATATTACAATATTATACAATTTTATTGAAATCATTTTCTATTAGTATATTTATAAGAATAAGGAGGAAATCTCCTTATTCTTATAAAATGTTACTAACCTCTTGATTTACCTAGCCTGATTATAGCTTTGTTTTATACATCACCTATCAGGACTTTGTATAAAGGCCTATCTACCAATCCAGCTTCAAGCAGCAGTTTCTCTATAAAGTCTACTACTATCTGCTGACTCAAACCCCGAGTCAACGATAGCAGAAACGACTTTTACAATTACTAGCTAAGTGTAGCGAAGCTTAGTAAAAAGTTATCCTTTAGGGTTCTGCGTGTGTTAAGCGCCAATCTCAGCTTTTTATAATCAATCTAGTTTCATCGAGCAACATCTCTATAAAGTTCTTCTCCCTCTCCTTGTTCACAATTCGAACAATCCGGTGAGAATTCACTTTTACAAGATGATAACCGCTCGACTCAACCTTTTTTCTTATAGCTTACCTACTAAGTCTAAGCTTGGTGTTAATGTTTCTTGTCCTGGTTTCCATTTTGCAGGGCAAACTTGGTCTCCGTGAGCAGCTACGAATTGAGCAGCTTGTACTTTGCGGAATAATTCGTCTGCATCACGTCCGATTCCATTGTCATGGATTTCGTAAGCTTTGATAACACCTTCTGGGTTAACAACGAAGCTTCCGCGTAAAGCCATACCTTCTTCTTCGATCATAACTCCGAATGCACGAGTTAATTTTCCAGTTGGGTCAGCTAACATTGGATATTGAATTTTAGCGATTGTTTCAGATGCATCAGCCCATGCTTTGTGAACAAAATGAGTATCTGTTGAGACAGAGTAGATTTCGCATCCTGCTTCTTTGAACTCAGCATATTTATCTGCTAAATCTCCTAATTCAGTTGGACAAACGAAAGTGAAATCTGCTGGATAGAATACATAAACAGCCCATTTTCCTTTAGCTGCTTCAGCAGTGAATTCTTTGAACTCCCCGTTTTGATAACCTTGTAATTTGTAATCCATAATTTGAGTACCGATTAATGACATTTTACATTCCTCCTCTAAAATAGAAACAGTAATCATTACTGATATTAGTATTATAGGCTTTGATTTCTTAAAAGTCAATATGATTTCAAAAAAATTTAAAGCTTTTTATTTGACCTAAATACCCTTGATTATTATGACCCCGTCAAAGTTGTCTATACTCAATTATCTAATAACAAAAAAATGAAAAGAATTTAGACTCATTCTAAACTCTTTTCATTTAAGTTTCTTATCTATTCTTTTTTTACTTTAAGCCAATTTAAAATTTCTTTATTGACATTCGTTAACTCTTCAATTGCTTTAGCCATTTGATAATTTTCTTTTTCAACTTGTACCATCCAATCTAAAATCTCTGCTAGCCCTAAAAAAAGAATAATGACTACCATCATTCCAAATCCAATCATACTTGCCATCATTAAATCTTCTTCATGAAGAATTTGATTGAGTATCAGAATCAATCCAAACAAAGACCCTCCAATAGCTAAAACTCGCAAACTATTAGCATATGAGCTTAACATAAAAAAAGAGTTTCTCGTTAATTTATCTGCTGGTACGACATATGCCGTCTTTTTTTCACCACATGCCTGACAAAAATTCGCTTTTTGTCTATTTAATTTTGCACACTTTTCACAGCTCCACTTCATTAAATATCCTCCAATCATACTAAATTTACCACTCTTATTCTCGAATGTCTACTACTAGATTGAAGAATATTTTCACCTAAAAAAAACGTATAAAAAAAACTAGAACTCGAATCAATCCGTTCTAGTTTTTTTCTACTCGTTCTAAATAAACCAAGTAACGTTGCGAATTCTTTCCATAAGGATGACACGTCATTAAAGTCACTAAATCGCGTCCATCTTGAATTAAAACTTTATCAATTTCATCTGGCCATACAATTTCAATATCCACCACTTCATAAGTAATCGTTTCCCATAAATTCGTAATACTAATCTCATCACCATACGTTAATCGGTTAATATTTTTAAATAACGTCTTTCCTCTCCATCCTCGATGCGCAGCAATAACCGTATTTCGATTCTCACCCCCAAGAGGTAAAGAAGTTTGAGATAAATGGACAGCACCTTTTTCTAAGTTATCTGGATTTGCGCCTAAATAAATCGGCAACTCAATCTCCATTTTAGGAATCGTGACATAACCAATCAAGTTATCAGCAAAACCATACTTTCTTAAATCAAAACTACTTTGTTCATACGAGAAAGGATCCACTAATTCAGCTTGTTTATTTTGATAAATCTGCTCATTATAGGCTTCCATCTCTTCGCGTAATAACTCAATGCTACTCTTCTCTATCGCAGCATCTGACTCTTCGCTCTCTTGTCGTTGTAATTTAAAAGTTTCAATGGATTGTTCCATCTGAACCTCACTTACAAAACCATTCACAAATGGATAACAAAAAATAACCAACCCTACAATAAAAAGACTTAAAAATAATATTTTTTTCATCCATCATCACCCTCTTCTTCGAATGATGAACACTACAAAGCCAACTACCACCACACCTAATCCCATGAAAATTGGCCCATAATTCACCTGAGAAGTCGTTGATATTGGCTCTTCAGTCTCTGCTAAACTTGGCATCGTCGTTGAAACCTCAGTCGTTTTACTCTCAGGTTCCACATAAGGAACTCGTGTTCCTCGAACTAAAAGGCGGTGTGTATTAATGCCATATGGCGTACAAGTCACTAACGTGACATAGTCCTGTCCCGCTTCAATACTCAAATCATCCGTCTCTTCTGGCAGTACCACTTTAATTTGATCGACTTCGTACGCCAATACTTCATCAAGCGAATGAATATAAAATTGATCCCCGACCACAACTTTCGTTAAATCCGTCAACAATTTTGCCTTCGGTAACCCGGTATGACCTGTCAAAACAGCATGCGTACTTCGCCCCCCAACCGGTAGCGACGTCTTATCCATATGACCGATTCCCTTTTGAAGAACCGCATCACTTGTTCCATGATAAATGGGTAAATAAACATCAATAGAAGGAATTTCAATATACGCCATCACTTCTCCGACATTCAATAAATCCAAATAACTAATCCCTTCAATTACTTCATCCGACTCTCCCGATAGTTGATTATTATAACTAACGGCCTGTTCGCGCTCAATCTGAATCTCATCTAGACTCATATTTGAAACCGTCGATTGATACGTTGAAATAACACGAGACTGCGTAAATAAAGCTAACACATTACTCACAGTCGGATAGAGCATAATTCCAATCCCTACAATAAAAAGCAAAACAAAAATCCACTGCTTCTTCATGATCGACAACCTTTCACCTTCAAAAAAAGGGACAGCTGCACTGTCCCTAGTTTATTCTTCTTATTTAGACTCTTTACGTTTAGAAGCAACGTAAGCTCCACTAGCAAGTGCCATTAAAGATAACCCACCAATTGTAAAAATAACAGTTCCCATACCACCAGTTGCAGGTAATTGGAATCCTTTATTATTTAAAACCGTAATTTCAAAATAACCTGTTTCGTTATTATAGTTTAAGTCTTTAGAGTCAGCTGTTGCTGTCACTGAGGCTAAATCTTTTCCATTATTTTCGTATGTCGCAGTAATTGTAATGTTAATTGGTGATTTTAATAAATTATAACCATTTGGTGCTTTTACCTCTGTTAACACATAATTCCCCGCTGCTAAACCAGTAAAGTTAATCACACCATCAACTGTTTTAAATGTTGTACATTTAGGTGTTGCTTCATCATTACATAATTTAAATTCTGCATCATCTAACAATGTACCTGCATTATCTTTTTTCGTTAAATTTAATCCAAATGTATAAACTTTTGGGTCAGTTTCAGGTTTAGTTGGTTTTGTTTCACTATCTGTTCCAGTTGAAGTTGAATAATCTAATACAACATCATTTTTATTTCCGTCAGTCCCTACAACAGCATTCTCATTCAATGTTGTTTTATAAGTAACCACAACATCCTTTAAAGCTGTTAATTTAGCTGGGACTAAAATCACTTTAATCACTTGACCTTCGACTGATAATGTATAGTCAGTATCTTTTTCTAATGGGTTTCCATTGTGTGTAACAACTAGGCTATCAGCTGTATAAGTTAATCCATCACTTAATGTATCAGTGATAGTGAAAGTTTTTAAATCCTTAATAGTTGACGGAACAGTAGCAGTAACTTTCCAAGAAACAGTGTCTCCAATATTAGCACTTAAATCTCCATTTACTACTTTATCGACTGTAGGTTTTTCATTTGTAACTTTGATATTTAAAGATGAACTTTGAGATCCATTATAAACATATTCTAATTGGTTATTCGCTTCATTCCAAACCACTTCAAATTCATAATTTTTTGTTTTATCAACGATATATCCTTCTGGTGCAGCGGTCTCAACAAAATGGTATTTACCACGAGTTAGGTTAGCTACTGAAATTTGACCCTTACCATCTGTCACTAATGCTTCTGCTTCTTCTACAACACTCCAAGAACCATCAGCATTTTGTTTTTCTAATTTAAATGTTGCTCCTGGTAAAACAACTTGTTCAGCATTACCAACTTTACCGTATTTCGTTAAAGTTAATCCACTTTGAGTTGTTGATGTTACGTTTTTAGGGTTTGCAACTACATCATATACCCATTCAGTTCCTGCTTCATTTGTCATTGGAATAGATACAAAGAAAGGAGCAGAAGGTGTTACAACTTGATCAGGATAAGCCGTTTCATCAACAAAATAATATCCTAATGTTAAATTAGAAAATACAGCTTGTCCTAAATCATTAGTTGTTTTTGAAGTACTCTTAACACTACTATTAGAACTAATAAATGTTTTTAACTTCCCAGCTAGATTTTCAAGATCTTCTCCATCCATTTGAGTTACATTTTTAACTGTTAAACCATTATCAGTAAAAAATGATTCAAATTCACTCACAATGCTATAAGTAATATTACCTGATGCATCACTACCAATATTAAACACTTTATACGCTGTAAACGTAACCCCCTCAATCGGTATTTTAATCTCTTCATTGTCCTCAGTATCAGGATCATCCTCTTGATATTTACTATCATACTTATTAATCGTTAATGTCCCTGTCTTTGACCCATCAATCACAGGTGATTTGTCTGTCGTTTCCGCAAAAACACTTGTTGGGATCATCGTTAATAATAAGGCTAAGCTCATCATTACAGCAAAACACTTTTTCAATACATTACATCGCTTCATCAAATTCCCTCACTTTTTTATAATTTAGCGGAACGTTTGTTTTTACGTTCTGCTCTTATATATAAAGAGATAGCTAGCCCGCTTAAAGCTGATCCCCCTATCATAAACATTGTGATTCCTTTTCCACCCGTTGCCGGTAGATTTTCAAAAATTCCATTCTTATGATTCGTCACCTTGATTGTAATAATTGGTCGATGCTCTTCACTAGTTGATGTTTCAAACGTCACACCATTTGGCTTACTTACTGTTGTTACATCATACGGAATATTGAATTCAATTACAGAATCCAGTAACTGATAGTTTTCATTTGTCTTCGTCTCAGTTAAACAATAACGTCCAACCAATAAATCAGTTATTTGAACCTGACCATTAGAAACCGTCGTTAATTTTTGACCCTCAGTCCAAGATCCATCAGCATTTTGCTTTTGAAGCAAAAATTCGACATCCTTTAAAGCAATATTATCTTTATCTGTCTTCTCAATATTTAATGTCCCTTGAATCAACGTATTAGTAATCGTAAACGTATCCTCACTATATGATGTCACATAATTAGATAACTCTGTGACCTCTTTAACTGAGTAAACACATTCTCGATTATCTGCACACATCTTTGGAAGTTTACTCCATGTATACTTCCAATCATCAGACGCCTTTAATTCAACCGGATCACCGAATGTAGTATCACCTTGATATAATTGCACCCAAATATTCTCACGGAACTCATCTCCATTATCAACCCATACTTTTTCAACCGTTTTAGATATCGTTTTTAAAGTATTTTTTATTGTTAACGAATCAACATAACTCACTTCATACCCGTAAGGTACAGTTTCCTCTTTAACTGAATAACTACATGCTCGATTCTCTTCACACATCGTTGGCAGGTCAGGCCATGTATACGTCCAATTTGCTGTGACATCTTCTGATCCACTTACTTCTACAGAATCACCAATTTTAGTCGTACCATTTTCATATAACTGCACGGAAATACTTTCTGGACGAAGACCATATTGATTATTTTCATCATCCCACACTTTAGTCGCTGTCACAGATGTAGTAGGATTAATTAAAGTAACTTTTCCGTTATTTCCAAGTAATGTCGTCATAAGTCTTGTATCTGTATTTAAATTCATACTTGTATAATAATCAGCAGTCGACGTCACATTATTCTCTTTAGAATCTGTATGACTATATCCATTTAGGTAATATGGATTGTCTGATGCAGCCGTAAACGTGGCAGTAGTTAACGGAGTTTTAGTTACTTCGTTAAATGCATTAGTATAATACGTTCCTGGACTTACATCTGATTTTAATCCTACTGTGTAAATCAGACGAATAGGTAATGCGGATACAAAATTACCATTAGCATCTTTTGTAATAA
>OLSC01001568.1_pt1 | contig 20319 bp, 5 predicted proteins | sample 1672881 | NCBI WGS metagenome assembly OLSC01 (sample SAMEA3136733, study PRJEB25190) | human gut metagenome | biome: human gut; feature: human-associated habitat; material: faeces | place: Austria | collected 2013
GTCGCCATCATAGATTTCTTCCAGGAAACGGCCGCAGTCCTTGACGGAGGTGACGTTGGCCTCATCCCCGTACCAGAGGTTGGAATCCTCCAGACCGTTGTACTGATGGGTGTCCGTGAAGTCGTGTTCCTCGATAAAATCATTTACTTTTTCCATGCCATCTCTGTGGTCGTGGGAATCGCTGAGATAACGAACCAGCTCATTGGCGGCCTCGTTGTCGCTGAGGCTGATCATATCGCTCAAAAGCTGATCGATAGTGTCTGTCTCTTCCAGTTCCTGACTCTGGATTTCCTCCAGAACGGCTCCGGCTATGTAAAGTTTGATCAGGCTTGCGGAATCCTGTGGTCTGTCATTGATGGTGAGACTGATTCCACTTTTCAGATCCTTCACATAGATGGACCAGGAACCCTCGTAAGTATCGATCATCTCATTCAGATCTTTTTTCAGATTTTTGAAAGAAGGAACGAGAAGATACTGGGAGGTCAGATAATATTTTAATTCAGAGTCCTTCTCCGTTGAACGGGTTTCCGTACGGATGCCCTCGGAAGCAAGTTCGGATTCCTCCTCCGGGGTGACTCCGGGAGTCTGGGACTCGGTTTCTGTTTCTGTTTTGGATTCCGTTTCTGTCGTTATCTCCGTTTCTGTTTCCGTCGCTGTCTCGCTGGAAGTTTCGCTCTCGGACTCGGTTTCCGTCTCGTTTTCTGTTTCCTTTTTCAGAGAGGTTTTTTTCTCTGTAGATTTTTCTGTGGAAAGCGTAGTCTTTTTGCTGGAATTTTTCACAGGAACTTCGGTTTCTTCTTTCGTTTCCGTCTCTGTTTCAGCAGTTGTTTCCTTATTTATAATATCTGTCTCGGGAGCTTTCTCCTTTGTATTCGGTGATGCGTCTGCCTGCAGGGAAGCGCTCGCTTCCGTTGTCCGGTCCAGGGTTACTGCCCCTTCATACATGAGGACCGCGGCCGCAGTTACCGCAGAGATCCGTATCAGTCGTTTTGCCAGATTCATAGATGCCCTTGCCTTTCTAAATGGACGTATCTGATGTTGCCTCATGCCATCATACAATAAATGGGACAAAAAGTAAATAATTTTTGCAAACAGTGAGAAATATGAGAGAATCTTGTGGTATAATCTGTGATAAAAAGAGAATAAAAATTTCTACAGTAATACTTGTTAACTGTATAGATGTACAATGTTATTATCTGTTTAAATAACGGAGGATAATTCAATGGAAGAAGAGATTCTGAAGGTACGGATGCTGGGAGGTTTTTCAATGGTTTATCAGGAAAAAACACTGGTGTTTGACAGAAATTACATATCAAAAAGCACACAGCTTCTGCAGATTCTGTTCCTTCACCTGGAAAAGGGGATAGCGAAGGAGCGGCTTCTGGAAGAGCTGTATGGTCGGGATGATGTGGAGAACCGGAACGGCAGCCTGAACAATACGATTTTCCGGTTGAGAAAGCAGCTGGAGGCGGCAGGTCTGCCCGAAGGCAAGTATTTTTACCTGAAAAAAGGAATTTACTACTGGGATTCCGTGATCCCTGTGGAGACAGACCTCTCTGTTTTTGAAAAAAAACTGGAAGAAAGCAGAAAAGAGACCGACGAAGAGAAAAAAACGGAGCTTTTAAAAGAAACCTGTGCTCTGTATACCGGAGAGCTTCTTCCGAATATGACCGGAGAAAACTGGGCAGCGGTGGCAAATATTCATTATCGGGATCTTTATTTCGAAGCACTGGAAGAACTTTGCACCATTCTCAAGGAGAAACGCTATTATGAGACGATCTACCAGCTGACCACAACGGCGGCAGGAATGTATCCCTTTGAAGAGTGGCAGCTCTGGCGCATCGACAGCCTGATAGCCATGAACCGTTATCAGGACGCCATGGCCATTTACAAAGAAGCGACGAAACATTTTTTTGATGATCTGGGACTTCCGCCTTCCGAGGAGATGCTGGAGCGCTTCCGGCTCATGAGCGACCGGATTCAGCAGTCCGTGGGGGCGCTGGAGGAGATCAAGAAAGGCCTTCGGGAAAAAGAAGAGCAGAAGGGGGCCTATTACTGCTCTTTTCCGAGTTTTATTGACATTTATCATGTGATCAGCCGCATGATGGAGCGGAGCGGGATCTCTGTCTATATCATGCTCTGCACGCTGACGGACAAAAATGGAGAGATCCGTATGGGAACCGACCGGAATAGGGAGGCTTCAGAGGCCTTAAGAGTTGCGATCTGCAATTCTCTCAGGCGCGGAGATTTTTACACCAGATACAACGAAAGCCAGTTTCTGGTCATGCTTTCCGGGACGACTCTGGAGAACTGCCAGGTGCTCTCGGCCAGAATTGACCGGAATTTCAGAAAAGAGTTTAACGGTCATTTCCGGATCAATTACTATATGGCTTCTGTGGCAGAACTCCGGGAAGAGAAGGACGGGGAAACGCTTTCCTTTCATTCGGCGGCAGACTGTTGGAAGATCAGTCAGAAATAATAGGAGAGACACATTTATATGGAAGAAATTCGATTTAATCTGGCTGCACCGGATCTCCTCTGTATCTGTGTGGACGACAGACAGCATGGAGAGAACAGCGGAAGGGTGTATTGCTGTTATTCCAGGGAAGCAATGTATTTTGCCCATGAATATCAGCTGATAAAAATAATAGAAAGACTTCTGGACCGCATCGATTATCCCCAGTCTTCGGTGAAGATCCGTAGTTTTCAGGAGAAAGAAGAAAAGCGGCTTCTGAAGCCGGAAAAAGTCCTGGAGGGCCGCGAGGTGGCGAACCACAGCGGAAAACTTGATACGTTTCTTGTACATATTAAGTACCGGCAAAACGCGACCTGGCAGGGAGAGATACGCTGGGTAGAAAAAGGGAAAAATGTCTCTTTTCGCAGTGAGTTAGAGCTTTTGAAGCTCATGGATAACGCGCTGGAAATGTAGTGTACTGTCCCATTCACGTTTCGTATAATGGGACAGTACACCAGTGATACGATAAAACTCTTTCAAAAGGCACAAAAAAATATGAAAAATAGCATAGACGAAAGAGGTTAAGAAAGAGTATATTTGGTATAATTGACGAAATAGAAAAGTTTCTATAAACAGAGAACCAGATGGGAGGATGGGTGAGATGCTTGCAGGACGAAAAGAATAGAAACACACTTGGAAAAAAGGGCACATTTGTTGTACATGTGCAGTACCTGGAGAATTCCACCTGGCAGGGTGAGATCGTCTGGGCGGAAAAAAATGAATCATTGAAATTTCGAAGTGCATTGGAACTATTAAAAATCATGGACAGCGCTCTGGCAACAACAGAACAGGGTGAAGAGAAAGGAGAAAAGTTATGAATAACAGAAAATGGTCCAGAATTATTGCGATGCTTCTGGCTGTGATGTTGGTATTTTGCGATTCTAACGTGACATACGCTGTAGAATCCATGACGGAAGCACAGACAGAAGATCCGGCAGCAGCTCAGGCCGCAGCGGAAGCAGAAGCAGCAAGGCAGGCCGAAGAGGCTCAGGCTGCCGCAGAAGCAGAGGCAGCAAGGCAGGCTGCGGAAGCGCAGGCAGCAGCAGATGCAGAAGCAGCAAGGCAGGCCGCGGAAGCGCAGGCAGCAGCAGATGCAGAAGCAGCAAGACAGGCGGCAGAAGCGCAGGCAGCAGCAGACGCAGAAGCAGCAAGACAGGCCGAAGAGGCCCAGGCTACAGCAGATACAGCAACAGCAGACAGCGAGACAGAGCCGCAGACCACACCGTCCGCGACAGGAAGCCTGACTCTGAAAACAGAGGCAGTTTCCACCCAGAAAGAGGGAGAGGCTGCAAAGCTGAAAGTGACTTATGAGCTCAGTGCTGACAGTAGCGTGAATGCCGTTGAAACCAGACTTTATGCCTGGAATAAAAATGCCGGTTATCCGCAGTTTAAAGACGGCAAGTTTACCGATCCTGAAACCAAACGTGAGTTTCAGCTGAAAACCGACAAAGACGGTTTGGTTTATGTGGAATACATTCTGAAGAAGGGCGAGTCTTTCACAGAAGAGTTCGAGTTCATCGATACCACACTTGAGGTGGGCACTCAGATTACCTTTGATGTGGCCATCGGCGCTAATGGCGTTGTTCCGGCGAACTGCTCCATCCAGAGCACCACTGCCAAAGTGACCTATGCACTTCTGGATGGAAATGGAACAGCCACAGAAGTAGAAACCGAATCCAACGCTCCGGAGAGCGCTGCAGTAGAGAATACCGTGGCTTTTCAGAGTGCGGAAGGTGCGAGCGTAACGGTTGACGGCGCAGACGTAACCAATGGCACTGCTATGGCCAAAGACGGCAAGATCGTCTTCACCGTAACCCCGGCAGAGGGCTATGAAGTTACCAGTATCCTGGTAGACGGAACCATCCCTGCCAGAACCAACGATGAAACTCCGGAGACCAACGATTACATTATCGAAGGCATCCAGACTGACAGTACCGTGGTTGTGATCAGTACACAGGCGGTTGTAGTGGAAAGCGAAACCGAAAGTGAGACTGCAACAGAAGCAGCTACTGAGGTTGAGTCAGAATCCGAGAGTGAGACGGAAGCAGCAGAGAGCGAAACCGTTGCTGAGACAGAGAGTGAAACCGAGACAATCGCTGAAACCGAAACGGAGAGCGAAGCAGTTACTGAGGCTGAAACTGAGACAGAGACGGAAACCGAGACCGAAGTCAAATATGGAACAAACTTCAGCTATGAGGACGAAAATATCATTATCACAGCTGTAGCACAGTTGGAGGCAGAACTTCCGGAGAATGCTGTTCTGAAAGCAGATCCCATGCCGGAAGGCAGTATTGCTTATGAAGAAGCAGTAAGTATGGTAGAAGACCAAATCGGAGAAGCAGAAGAAGGCCAGGAAGCTTCTTATGTATTTTATGATGTTTATTTTGAAGTAAATGGACAGCGTGTAGAACCGGCAGATGGCCTGGTGGAAGTTTCTATGAATTTTAAGACTCCTGTGTTGGAATCTGTTGAAGATGAACAGACAGAGAATGTCACAGTTATTCATATTGATGAAAAAACGGATACCGTACAGAATGTCACAGACCAGGTTGAAATGACGGATAATGGTGGTGTAAGTTCTGTGGGTTTTACTACCGATAGCTTTTCACCGATGGGAATTCGGAAAATTGCAAAAGTAGCACCTTCAAATGCTGATCCAAATAAAAATATTGCTACAATAGCAAAAGAATGTAATGCTACGCTTCTGGTTGACGGCAAACCTTATGTTGAAGGAACAGCGATATCAAGAAATGCTGTAATTTCTCTTAGCATGACTTATTCTTATAAGGATGAAGATGGGAAAAGACCGACAAAAGACGACCCAAATGGCTGGTACTATACGTTTGAAAACTTTGATGCCTCCAAATTAGATTTGGCAGATGGCGACAAAGCTCTTGAAGGTGGAATTACGGTATCTGGAGGAGATGGAGGAACTTATGTTTTCGTACCATCTGAAAACAGAGTCTATTTTAATTATAAGCCAGATTATATAGCTAACAGACAAAACTTAAAAGGAAACTTCTCCATGGACTATAAGCTTAACAAAGAGGAGATAGCAGAGGAGAAGGAAATTACCATTAATCTTGGCAAACATACTTATAAGATTCCTTTAAAAGATACCGATGTAACAGGAAAGAAAGACTATGTTGTTGATGAAAATGGTAATATGATCTTTACTATTTCTTTGACGGCAGAGGATGCAGAAGCGAAAAATGTGGTTGTTACAGATAAATTGACAGGTGATTTGACGTTTAAGGAAGGATCTTTTAACGTTCAGCTGAAAGGTAGCACTACGAAAATTCCTCTTAAGCCGACAATTACAACAACAGAGGGGGGTCAGACTGCTGTTATTACCCTTCCTGATGATTTTAAAATTCCATATGGTCAAACAGCAGAGATTACCTATATAGTAACTCCCAAAACCGGTTCACAGGCGACAGGAGGAAGCAATGAAGCATCCTGGAGCTGGGGAAGCACAGATTCCGGAAATAGTGGAAAAACGGATGTTGACGTTAAATTTGATAAAGATCGACTGAGTAAAACGGCGGAGTCAGCCGGATCTAACCGTTTTAAGTATACAATTGATGTAAATAAATTGAATGAGACGTTGGCACCCGATAGTTCGACGGGAACTCTCACTCTTACAGATGTTATCAGATTAAGCGAGAGTGAGAATAATCAAGGAAACGCTTATATAAGCCTGGTGGAAGGGTCTGTAAAAGTTTTTGATAAGAATGGGAAAGATCTGATTTCTCAAAAGAAAGCCAGCTACAGCTACGATCAGGGAACTAATACTCTGAAATTCACGGTACCGGATGGCCAGGCTCTTAAAATTGAGTATGTAATTTCAGTAAGCGGTGTTGTGAATGATACCGTTTCCCTAGATAACACGGTTAATCTTGAGGGGAAAAATATCGAAAGAACCTGGACAGAAAAAAATTATAAAATTATAAAAACAAATGCAGAACTGTCAGGAGATAATGGTACTGTAAAGATCATAAAGAAAGAAGAAAGTGTAGGAACGTTACTAAAAGGAGCAAAATTTTCTGTCTATGAAGTGAATACAAACGCTTTCTACCATTTTGATCCTGCACAGGCAACTCCGGTTTCCAGTGGAACAACGGATGATAATGGCGAATTGATTCTGGGATCGACAGATAATACTTCTGCACAATTTTTAAAACCGGATCAGTTATATTGTCTGGTGGAAAATGAGGCTCCGGAAGGATATCTGGTGGCCAAAACTGGAAAATATCATTTCTTTGTTATGAATGCTTCGAAGGCACATCAGAAAGACTGGGGAAGTGTAGCAGAAAATGCAAAGAAAACACTTATCAATATTCCAGAAGGCGGCACTTTGACCCTGACGAATGTGGAAAAGCCAGGAAAGACGAGTGTGGCGTTCAATGCAAGCAAGAGAATAAATGAAACGGATGTGCCAGGAACTGAAAAGTTTAGTTTTTCAGCAATTTTAAGTGATTATGTAACTGGTGGTCAATACTATCCTGGAACTTCGGAATATGAAGGAATTTCCGAAAGTCTTGCTGATTATAAGAAGAGAATCATCAACCAAGAAAAGACAGCTGAAAATAGTGGTGCCACTATTAGTTTTAAAGAATTTGAATTAGAATATGAAGGCACCTATACTTTCAAAGTCAGTGAAAAAGCCGGAACGGGCAATTATGTTTATGACGATTCTGTTTATACAGCAACTGTTCAAGTAAAAAGAAATAATATCACTGGAGACCTTGAGGTTACGAAAAAGGTAATTAAAAAAGGAAATTCTGAAGTATCGAATATTGTTTTTGATAACACAAGAACTACTAGCTTTTCCTTGACGAAAAAAGTGAGTGCTCCGGTAGATGCAAAAACCGACTTTACTTTCAAGGTTGCTTGGAAGGATAAGAATGGTAAGGGATTAAAAGAACTGGACAGAATTCAGGTTACTGGTGCTACGGTCAGCAACAAAAATGCGAACGGTGCTACAGTTAAAGTCAGCCTTGCAACGGGAGAAAAGGAGAAAAAAATTACTTTTACTGGAATTCCGGTTGGAGCGCAGATTACAATTACTGAGAACGGGAAATCTGGTTGGAGCCAGGTGAATCCGCCAAAAGATAGCAAGTATTTACTGACAATCAGTGAAAATGCTTCTGAAAATGCAGTTACCGTTACCAACAGCTACAGTGCTTCTGGTCCCTGGACTCCGGATGTAACGAAGAAACTGGTTGCCGGCGGACGTACTCTGAAAGATAAAGAGTTTAACTTTGTTATAAAGGATCAGGCAGGCAGTACGGTAATGACCGGTACAAATGATAAAAACGGTAAGGTTACCTTTGTTACAGCTGATGGAGAAAAAAGAAATAGTATTTCTTATACAGAACCGGGAACATTTACTTATACCATTGAGGAAGTAAAGCCTGCGACAGAAGAAAAAGGAATGTCTTATTCGGATGTCAAATATACGGTGACAGTTACGGTGACAGATCCGAAGAAAGATGGTAAGTTGAAGGTTACTTCTGCATATGTAAGCAACAAGGAAAGTGGAAACAAAACTGCTGCAGAATTCGTAAACACCTATACGGCAGAAGGTACCTGGAAACCGACCGTTTCCAAAGAACTGACCGGTGGTGCTTCTTATGACAGCAATGGCTTTACCTATTCTGTAAAAGACAGTGCAAGAAAAGTAGTTTCTACTGGTTTAAACAAGGAAAATGGAGCAATTACCTTTACAGATATCAAGTATACACAGAAAGATATTGGTAAGAAATACACCTATACCATTGAAGAGACAAACAAGACCAGAAGCGATATTACATATGATGATACAGTGTTCACCGTTTCGGTTAAGATTGTTGATAAAGGAAATGGTGTGGTTGGTGCAGATGAGAATTCCGTTGTCTATAAGAAGGCAGAAACGGTTGTAACAGAGCCTAAGTTTGAAAACAAATACAAAGCCAGTGGCTCTGCAACAATAACAGGTACCAAGAAGCTGGAGAATCAGACCCTGACAGCAGGTGCATTTACTTTTGGCCTTTTCTATGATAAGGATGGAAAAGATCCGGTAAAAGATGCATCAGGTGAGGCAATTACTACCACCAACAAGGCAGCACGCACTGCAGATGGCAAAGGCGAGTTTGTCCTGAATACTCCGGAATACACACAGGCAGATATGGGCAAGGAATTTGTCTACTGGGTACGGGAGATTCCGGGAACAGATACACATTATACTTATGATACAAATGCATATCAGGTAACCGTATCTGTTAAAAATGGCACCACATCTGGAAAATTGACGGTTTCAGTTGATTATAACAGTGGCGCGATTAATTTCACCAATATATACAATGCCAGCGGTTCATTGAATGTGACGGCCACAAAGACAGTAGAAGGTCGAAATGACGTACTGAACATCTTCAAGTTTGATTTGTATAAGCTTGTTGGTGAAAAAGAAGAATATCTTCAGACAGCAACGAATAATGGCAGTCAGATTAGCTTTACAATTCCGTATACGGTAGCTAAGGATAAAGATAAAACCTATACCTATATTCTGAGAGAGCAGCCTGGTTCTGCAGCCGGATATGTGGGTGGCTATTCTACAGAGGAATACCGCATCACAGCCAAGATCACAGATGATGGCAAGGGAAATTTGAATGTCCAAAAAACAGTTGAAAAGAAAAATGCAAATGGTACATATGATCCTTACACTGCAAATAATGAAGTTCCTTCCTTTACCAATAAGTATACGGCAAGTGGCAAGGTGACTCTGAAAGGTAAGAAAGTTCTTGAAAACCATACGCTTGAAAAAGATCAATTTACTTTTGAACTGTATAAGATCGAGAAGTACGGAACAAAAGATCAGAGTTATAAGCTGGTTGATTCAAAGAAGAATGCCGCAGACGGTACCTTCTCCTTTGATTTCATCACCTTTAACCAGGATCAGGTAGGGGATAATTATTATGCAGTACGGGAGGTAGATGAATCTGCCAAACATCCGGGTTATACTTATGCCAAAGATGATGTGATTGTAAAGGTAACGGTAACGGACAATGGCAATGGAACTCTGAAAGTAACCGCTACTCCGAATGGAACAGACACAAAGAGTGGCAATGGACTTATCATTACCAACACCTATACAGCAGAAGGCAAGCTTCAGCTGAAAGCACATAAGAAACTGGATGGGGCCAGCCTTCGGGAAGATAATAAATTTACTTTCACATTGACTGGACCGGAAGAGATAGACCAGAAAGATCAGGCAAACCAGGCGAAAAAGACAGATCAGACGAAGGGAAATAACCTGAATGGTGAAGTAATCTTTGATGAGCTGAATTATGACCAGTCTGACATTGGGAATACCTATACCTACACGCTGAAAGAGACCAATGAAGGAAAAGCAGGTTATACCTATGACAGTAAGATTTATACCATAACGGTTACGGTAAAAGATAATCATAATGGTACGCTTTCTACTCCGTATACGATCCGGGTACAGGAGAAGGAAGGAAGCGAAAAGAAAGATTACACGAAATCTTCGGATGAAACAGTTAAGATTCCGGAATTTTCTAATATCTATGAAGCGACTGGTGAGGCAACTTTAAGCGGAACCAAAAAGCTTACAGGCGGAACGAAAAAACTGGAAGCAGGTGACTTCAGCTTTAAGATTTACGAAGTGAAACTGCAGAAAGAAGCCGAAGATTCCGACAAGCTGGTGGAAGTAGAAGTGCCGCTGAAAAATGAAGAAGGACAGGACATTACCGTATCCAATGATGCGGATGGAAACTTTACCTTCCCGGTAATTTCTTATACCCAGGATGATGTGGGTTTGCATACATACCGCATCAAAGAGGTCAATGATGGAAAATCAGGATATACCTACGATACGACGGCGGTAGAAGTAACCATCAATGTAAAAGATAACCATAATAAGACACTGGATACGTCGGAGCGTACTTATAAAAAAGGCAGCAATACCGTAAGCGCAATTAGTTTTGAAAACAAGTATGAGGCAAACGGAGAGTTTACACCGAAAGCCCAAAAAGAGCTGGCTGGACATGAACTGACGGCTGGGCAGTTCTCGTTTGAACTTTATCAGGTAACTGATGAAGAGGAAAAATATATCGAGACTAAAACAAATGATGAAAACGGTATCGTGAACTTTACAACTCTTCCTTATACACAGGAACATATTGGAAAGACCTTTGTTTATAAGATCAAAGAGGTCAATGACGGGCAGCCTGGCTATACGTATTCCAAAGAAGAGTATACGATCGCAGTGAACGTTACCGATAACAACGGTTCACTTGTAGCATCTCCTGTTTATACCAATAAAGCCGGTGAGACAGTTTCTGAGGAAAAGGTAACCTTTAAGAATAGCTATGAGGCAACTGGTTCGGCTGAGCTTAAGGGAACCAAGACTCTGACCGGTAACCGTACACTGGATCCGGAGCAGTTCTCCTTTAAGCTGACGACAGATCCGGAGGGCGAAAACCTGGTAAAGGATTCCGCTGGTAAGGACATGATCGTAACAAGTGATGCCGATGGAAAATTTGAATTCCCGACGCTGAACTATGATCAGGACGATGTCAAAGATGCAAAAGATATCTCAAAAGGAAAAGATTTCGTTTACTATGTAAGTGAGATCAAAGTTCCGGATGATCCGACCTATACTTATAGCGATAAGGTTTATAAAGTAGTGATCAATGTGAAGGATGCCGGTGGAAAACTGACAGTAGAAGAGCCGGTAATCACAGATAATGCTACAGGCAAAAAAGCTACCCTTCAGTTTGAAAACCATTACAAGGCGGAGGGATTCCTGAATCTGACAGCAGCCAAGAAACTGGAGGTACATTCAGATAAGGTAAAACTTACAGCAAATCAGTTCTCCTTTGTCCTGCTTTGTGATGGCATTAAAAAACAGGTCAAATGGAATGATGCAGAAGGAAGAGTAACCTTTGATCAGATTACCTATACAGAAGACGACATTAATAAGGACTTTACTTATACAATGACAGAGCAATATGGAAAACTCAGTGGCTTCGAGTATTCCAACGAACTGTATACGATCAAGGTTCATGTTTCAGATAACAGAGACGGAAGTCTGAAGGTAGATACGAAAGTTACCAACCTGGAGGGCAAAGAAGTTTCTCTGGATAACATGCAATTTGTAAATAAGTACGAAGCCACCGGCAGCCTGACTCTGGAAGGAACCAAAGTCCTGACAGGAAGAACACTGGAAGCTGGACTGTTTGAATTTGAAGTACGAGAAGGCAACGAAGTACTTAGAAGCACTTCTAATGAAGCAGACGGAAGCATCCACTTTGAGCCGATCGAGTATACGACCGCTGATATCGGAACCCATACCTACACGGTACAGGAGGTTACTCCGCCAACAGATGAAAATGGTTATACATATGACCGCACCATCTATACCGTAGTGGTAGAAGTAAGTGACAATGGAGACGGTACCCTGCATGTGGAAACACGGAAAGTGGATGACAAAGAGCAGGAACTGAAATTTACCAATGTTTATGAGGCAGTCGGTGAAGCTCAGGTGGAAGCTAATAAAGTTCTGACCGGAAAGGCACTGGCTAAGGAGCAGTTCTCCTTTACACTGGAGAGTACTGGTTCTGCGCCGAAGTACAAAGAGACCGTTCCGAATAACGCAGACGGAAGCATTTCCTTCCCGAAGATGAATTATACGGAAAAGGATGCAGGACAGACCTATACCTACCTTCTGTATGAGGAAATCCCGACAGAAAAGGCAAAAGGCTATACTTACGATGAGACGGTTTACCATGTAGAAGTAACCATTACCGATAACGGGGATGGACACCTTGCGACAGCAACAAAGATCTATGAGGTCAGCGGCCCCGCAGGTCGTCCGGTGAAGACGGAAATTACGGGAACACCGCAGTTTACCAATGCATACCATGCAGAGGGAACTCTGAATCTTACCGCTCAGAAGAATCTGACTGGCCGTCTGCTTGCAGATGGACAATTTGCCTTTATCCTGAAGAGCAAAGAAGTGAAGGAAGGCGAAACAGCCATCAGCCAGAGAAAGACCAATGACCTGAATGGCCAGATTACCTTTGATCCGATCTCTTATACAGAACAGGATCTTGGAAAGAAGTATACCTATCTTCTGTATGAGGAAATCCCGGCAGAGAAGGCAGACGGATACAGCTATGATGAGACAACCTATGAGGTTTGGGTAACTCCGAAAGATAACGGAGATGGAACCATAAACGCAGAGTATCAGATTGTGAAATCTGGCACGACTGCAGATGGTGAAATCGTACCGGTTGAAAAAGCAGTGTTCCATAATGTTTACAATGCATATGGAGAGCTGACTTTGACAGCTACCAAGCTTCTGACAGGAAGAACCATTGAAGATGGCCAGTTTACCTTTACCCTGACCGGTCCGAAGACAGAAGATCAGTCAAAGAGCAACGTTGGTACACAGGTAACCTTTGATCCCTTGAAGTATGATGAGAGCGATGCCGGAAAGGATTATGTTTATACGGTCCGTGAGGAGATTCCGACAAACAAGCAGCCTGGTTATACTTACGATGAGAGTATTTATGAAGTAACCGTAAGTGTCCGGGATCAGGGAAATGGAAAACTGAATGCAGCTGTAAGTGATATTACCAAGATCACAACGGAAAATGAGGAAAAGAAACAGGAAAAAGCAGACGCTGTTGCATTTGTAAATACCTATAAAGCGACAGGTGAAACAAGTATCAGCGCAGAGAAGATTCTGAAAGGCAGAACCATTGCAGATAAGCAGTTCAGCTTCACGTTAAAGGGAGATCCGGCAAACGAAGCAAATGGTGATACCAACAAGGATCAGACCGTGAAGAACGTTGGAAAGAACGTAACTTTCGCAAATCTTACTTACACTGAGAAGAATGCAGGCAAGACCTATACCTACTATCTTCAGGAAGTGGTACCGGATATGGAAGTACCGGGCTATGGATTTGATAACACCGTTCATACAGTAGAAGTAACTGTAACAGATAATGGAGACGGAACTCTGAAGGTTGAGAAAACCATTGATGGTAAGACGGTTGAAGCATCGAAAGATGATGAAACAAAGACACCGGATGCAGTATTTACCAACACCTACAGTGCAGAGGGCGGTATCGTTCTGAAAGCTTCCAAAGCCTATGCAGAAGGTGTACAGAAGTCTCTTCTGGCAAACGAGTATCAGTTTGCAGTACTGGAGAATGGAAATGAAGTTGCCACCGGAACCAACGCACTGGATGGCAAGATTACCTTCACAGAAATCCCATATGTACTGACACCGGATGACACCAGTGTTCTGGGTGAGCATACTTACACCGTAAAAGAGACCAAGGGTACTGATGGCGCAGTTCTTTATGATGGAACCGAGTATACGGTGAAAGTAAACGTAACCGACAATGGCAATGGAATCTTAAAGGCAGAAGTTGTCGGTGATACCAAAGAAGCAGATCTGAAGTTTGTCAACGATCTGACGAAGGTTAAGATTTCCAAGATTGATGCAGCCAATCAGGCAGAACTGCCGGGAGCAAAACTGGAAATCAGAGATGCAGACGGCAAAGTCATTGATTCCTGGATCAGTGGAAGCGAGCCTCATTATATCGAAGGTATCCTGAAAGCCGGTCAGAAGTATACTCTGACTGAGACCGCAGTGCCGGATGGTTACAAATATGCGGAAGAGATTACCTTTGAGGTAGGCAAAGACGGTAAGGTTCAGACTGTTACCATGAAAGACGCCCCCAGCAAACTGACCGTCTCCAAGAAAGACATGGCAGATCTTACCAAGAATCTTCCGGGAGCAACCTTTGAGGTGCAGGATGAGAACGGTGATGTCGTAAGAACCGTTTACAATGAGACTCTGAGATGGACCACCACAGCGGATGCACTGGTTAAGACCATCATCGGCCTGAAAGATGGCAGCTACCAGCTGGTTGAGACCAAGGCTCCGACTGGTTACACGATTGCAGATTCGATTTCCTTTACCGTTGAAAAAGGAAAGATTTACAGAAGTGTAGACGGAGAACAGGCTGAGATCGATACGATTGCCATGGAGGATCAGGCAACAGAGGTTATTATCAGCAAGACCGATATCACTACCGGAAAAGAACTGCCGGGAGCAACCCTTCAGATCCTGAAGAAAGTGAAAGCAGCAACAGATGCTGGTGAAGAAGTTGAGAAGGAAGAAACCGTAATCACTATTTACGGCGAGAAGCTGGAGTGGAAATCCACCGGCGAGCCGAAGAACATCAAGGGACTGCCTGCCGGAGAGTACATCCTCCGCGAGAGTGCAGCACCGGATGGCTACACGGTAGCAGCCGATGTAACCTTTACCGTTACCGACGAGCTGAAGGCGGTAGAAACCGTAGAGATGCAGGATGCACCGATTGAGACCGTGATCAGCAAGGTAGATATGGCTGATACGGCAAAAGAACTGCCGGGAGCAACCCTTCAGATTCTGAAGAAAGTGATGGCAGAGGACGGCACCACCAGCGAGGAGATCGCAGTCACCGTTTACGGTGAGAAACTGCAGTGGATTTCCGGTGAGGAAGCAAAAGAGATCAAGGGCCTGCCCGCAGGAGATTACATCCTCCGTGAGATCGCAGCACCGACCGGCTACACCATTGCAAAAGATGTAGAATTTACCGTAAGCAATGACCGAAAAGTAACAAACAAAGCAGTTATGGAGGATCAGGCAACCGAAGTGAAGATCAGCAAGGTGGATATCACCGATGCAGAGAAAGAGCTTCCGGGAGCAACCCTTCAGGTAATGGATAAATATGGAAACGAGATCGTGAAGACCGTTTACGGCGAAGAGCTGAAATGGGTATCCGGAAACGAGGCTAAGGTCATCAAGGGACTGCCGGCTGGTGAGTACACCTTAAGAGAGACCATCGCACCGGCTGGATACAGCATCGCGAAGGATGTGAAATTTACCATTACCGATGAGCTGAAAGCAGCAGAAACCGTAACCATGAAGGATGCAGCCATCGAGGCAGTGATCAGCAAGGTGGATATCACCAATGCAGAGAAAGAGCTTCCTGGAGCCGAGCTTCAGATCATGGATACAGAAGGCAAAGAAGTTGTGAAGACCATCTTTGGTGAAGAACTGAAATGGACTTCCGCAGAAACCGCAAAACAGATCAAGGGCCTGCCCGCTGGAGAGTATATCCTCCGCGAGACCAAAGCACCGACAGGTTTTGCAGTAGCAGCAGATGTGAAATTTACGATAAGCGATGACCTGACTGTAGAGAACAAAGTTGTCATGAAAGATGCGCCTACTGATGTGACTGTCAGCAAGGTTGCTCTTACCAATGAGACCAGAGAGCTGCCGGGAGCAACTCTTCAGATTCTTGATGAGAAGGGCGAGATCGCGAAGACCGTTTACGGTGAGCAGCTGTCCTGGATTTCCGATGTGACCGCAAAAGTCATCAAAGGACTTCCGGCAGGAACTTATACCTTAAGAGAGACCGCAGCACCTGATGGATATGCCCTCGCTGAGGATGTGACCTTTACTGTAAACACAGACGGAACAACAACAAAGGTTGTCATGAAGGATGATGTGACCAGAGTTCAGATCTCCAAGATGGATGTAACGAACAACAAAGAGCTTGCAGGAGCTCATCTGGCACTGAAGGATGCTTCCGGAGAGATTATCCTGAACTGGATCTCCACCGGAGAGCCCAAGGTATTTGAAGGAAAACTGATCGCAGGTGCAGCTTACACCCTGACCGAGATTTCCGCACCGTCCGGATACAGCCTGGCAAAGGATATTACCTTTACCGTAAACAGCAACAATGAGATCCAGAAGATCGTCATGGACGATAAGGTAGCATCCGGTGATGCTTCCGTCATCGTTCAGAAACTGGTAAAATATAAAGACCAGTATAAGACGATCGATGATTACACCTTCTACACCGCTCTGTTTGCCGATGAGGCATGCACACAGCGTGTCAGCAGCGTAAAGGCACTGCGGGTACAGCAGTCCTACACCACCTCCACGATCTTCACAAATCTGGAGTATGGCACCTATTATGTGGCAGAGACCGATGAATTTGGTAATCCGATCAGCGAATCCTTCGTGATCGATTCCAATGAAATCCTGGATGGAAAGGTAAGCCTGACTCCGAAGAGTCAGATGGGCAAGAGCATGATCATCAACTATGTAAACGGAAATCTGCCGGAGAATCCCTACAACGATGGTAAGATCACGGTAAACAAACAGGTTCTGATCGGAAGCGAGCCCGGAAACGTAACTGATACCTTCTACTTTGCACTGTTCACCGATGCGGCTCATACCATCATGGCAAGTGCAGATATTCAGAAACTGGAGCTCAATGATGAGTCCAGCGGAACCGTCGTCTTCGACAGACTGCCTTACGGCGAATATTATCTGGCAGAGACAGACGAAGATGGCGTGCCGGTTGACAGCGACTTCGGGTATACGGTAACTCTGGATGCAAGTTATTGTAAGATTTCCTCTGACAGCACAGCTGTGGAGAGAACGATAACGAACTCCAAGGCAAAAGAGCCGGATACAGAGCCGGTTACACAGCCGACGACAAGTACGACGAACCGTACGACTACGACCACCACCACCAAGACAACAACGCCGAAGACAGGAGACGATACAAACATCGCCTTCTACCTGACTCTTATGATGATGGCAGCCCTTGTCGGAACCGGTTATGGTGTCAGAAGACGTAAGAAAAAAGAACAGAGATAAATTGTTCTGAGAAATGAAAAAGGCCACCGCGAAAGCGGTGGTCTTTTTTGTAAGAAAATATTTGCTTTATTTCAGATGCCAGATATCGCGATTGTACTCTGCGATGGTACGGTCGGATGAGAAGAAACCGGCTTTGGCGATGTTTACGAGCATCTTCTTGGCCCAGGCGGTGCGGTCCTCGTAGTCTTTGAAAGCCTGATCCTTGGTCTTCACATAGGACTTGAAGTCAAGGAAGGTCATGAACCAGTCTTTATTCAGAAGTTCGTTATAAAGGCGGGTCAGGTGCTCCTCAGAGCCAATTGCCAGCATTTCCTCGCCTACCAGGAAGTCCACAGCTGCTTTCAGCTCCGGATCAGCCTCGTAGAAGTCTTTGGAAACGTAATCGGCTTTTGCATAGTGCTCGATGACTTCCTCACTGGATTCGCCGAAGATGTAGATGTTGTCGTCGCCTACCAGGTCGTGGATCTCCACGTTGGCTCCGTCCATGGTTCCCAGGGTAATGGCTCCGTTCAGCATGAACTTCATGTTTCCTGTTCCGCTGGCCTCTTTGGATGCCAGGGAGATCTGCTCGGAGATATCGCAGGCCGGGATCAGTTTCTCAGCCTTGGATACGTTGTAGTTCTCGACCATAACCACATGGAGGAACTTGCTGGCAACGGGATCTTTGTCGATGATATCCTGCAGGCAGAGGATGGCATGAATGATATCCTTTGCAATGATGTAAGCGGGAGCGGCCTTTGCACCGAAAATAGCGGTGATGGGGCGTTTCGGAAGCTTGCCGGCTTTGATCTCCAGATATTTGTGGATCAGGTAGAGCACGTTCAGCTGCTGACGTTTGTACTCGTGCAGACGTTTAATCTGGATATCGTAGATGGAGTTGTCGTCGATCTCGATGCCCTCAGTGGTCAGGATGTAGTCTTTCAGGACTTTCTTGTTGGCCTGTTTGATCTTCAGAAGCTCGCTTAAAACCTTCTTGTCATCCTTGAATTTCAGTAGTTTCTCAAGCTCGGTGGCATCGGTCTTGTAGCCTTCGCCGATCAGGCTTGTGATGAATTTCGTCAGATCATGGTCACAGTGCAGGAGCCAGCGGCGGAAGGTGATGCCGTTTGTCTTGTTGTTGAATTTCTCCGGATAGATCTTATAGAAGTTGTTCAGCTCATTGTTTTCCAGGATCTCCGTATGGAGGCGGGCTACGCCGTTGATGCTGAAGCCGTAATGGATATCAATGTGAGCCATGTGTACGAGGTTGTTTTTGTCGATGATGTAAACGGACTCATCGGAGTAGTTCCGGCGTACCATATCATCCAGTGCATAGATGATCGGGGTGAGCTGGGGAACGACTTTTTCCAGATATTTCATCGGCCATTTCTCCAGAGCCTCGGCCAGGATTGTGTGGTTGGTGTAAGCGCAGGTGCGGCTCACGATATCCATTGCCTCATGGAAGGTGATGCCCTTGATCATGAGAAGACGGATCAGCTCCGGAATGACCATGGTCGGGTGGGTATCGTTGATCTGGATTACGGCATAGTCCGGAAGGTCATGAAGATTGCTTCCGCGGGCAATACACTCATCAAGGATCAGACGGGCGCCGTTGCTGACCATGAAGTACTGCTGGTAAATACGGAGCAGACGGCCTTCCTCGTCGCTGTCATCGGGATAGAGGAAGAGGGTCAGGTTTTTGGCGATGTCTTCTTTATTAAAGGAGATGCCGTCGCGGACGATGGACTCGTCTACGGACTCCACATCGAAAAGGTGAAGCTTGTTGACGCGGTTGTTGTAGCCGATCACATCGATGTCGTAGAGGCGGGAGGTAACGGTGGTGTCACCAAAGGCAATACGGTAGGTGGTGTCGGTCTTGTGAAGCCAGCTCTCTTTCTCAATCCAGGGGTTCGGGGTCTCGTTCTGGAGATGATCCTTAAATACCTGCTTGAAAAGGCCGAGATGATAGTTCAGGCCCACGCCGTCTCCCGGAAGACCAAGAGTAGCGATAGAATCCAGGAAGCAGGCTGCCAGTCGTCCTAAGCCCCCGTTTCCAAGGGAGGGTTCCGGCTCGGCTTCCTCGATCTCAGCCAGGCTCTTTCCGTTGCCCTTCAGCAGGAGAGCCACTTCATCGTAGATTCCAAGGTTGATGAGGTTATTGGAAAGAAGTTTTCCGATCAGGAACTCGGCGGAAATATAGTAGAGTTTCTTTTTGTCGTTACAGGGTGTCTCTTTTTCTTTGATCTGCTCTTTGGTGTAGCTTAAAAGCGCCAGGTAGAGCTCCTGGTTGGAACATTCGGAAATCGGTTTATTACAGGTTGTCTCGATAAATTTTTTCAACTGCATGATGATTCCTCCTACTTTTTCAGATTCCGGCAGGGCGCTGCCGTTCTACGGATGGCTCTATTATATCTGTTCCACCCGGAAAAGTCTTGCGATATCCTATTCAAATATAGTACAATCCTATCAAATAGTCAAACGGGAGAGGTGTATATGCGGGATTTTGAATACGAAACTTTCAGGGAAGACAAGAAGCATACAGAAGTAGCGTTCCCATATAATACCTATTTATGCTCGATTCCTCTTGATTTTTCCAGTGTTCCGGTACACTGGCATGAGGAGATGGAGCTCATCGTTGTGAAAAAGGGCCGGGGTCTTGTGACGCTGGACCGGGAGAGCAGGCTTTTGGAAGCGGGACAGGCGGTTATTGTTCTTCCGGGCCAGCTTCACGGCATTCGTCAGTATCAGCAGGAGCGGATGGAGTATGAAAATATCATTTTCCGGCTGGAAATGCTCCTTCCAAAAGAGGGCGATGTCTGCGGGCCGAAATTTCTGGAGCCCTACCGGGACGGGAAGCTCCTCTATCCTGCCTGGATCGATGGTTCCGCTCTTTATCATGAAGAGATGCTGGAGTGCATCCGGAAAATGGACGAGCTCTCAGAGCAGCGCCCCAGGGGCTATCCTCTGGCGGTGAAGGGCTGGCTCTTCCAGTTCTTTTTTCTTCTGTTTTCCCAGGTGGAGCCGACTCTGGCTGAGGAGGGCAGGGAAAAATCCCTGGATAAAATGAAACGCATTCTCAGGAGAA
>OLSC01001574.1_pt1 | contig 20233 bp, 10 predicted proteins | sample 1672881 | NCBI WGS metagenome assembly OLSC01 (sample SAMEA3136733, study PRJEB25190) | human gut metagenome | biome: human gut; feature: human-associated habitat; material: faeces | place: Austria | collected 2013
CACGTATCAATGTGAAGCTTCGCTCAAATGAGGAATCCGAGATTAATGGTCAGGGACCGGTAATCACTGAGGACAACATTAAAAAACTTTATGAGAAGCTTGACTGCTTAAAGGAGTCTGATGTGCTTGTGCTCGCAGGAAGTATTCCTGATGTAATGCCTTCATCAATGTATATGGATATCATGAAGCATCTTGAGGGCCGTGGAATAAATATTGTGGTTGATGCGACGAGAAATCTGCTCACAAATGTGCTTGCGTATAAGCCGTTCCTCATTAAGCCAAACAATCATGAACTCGGTGAGATATTCGGTGTTGAGATTACAGACAAGGACGATGTGATAAAATATGCAAAGAAGCTTCAGGAGCAGGGCGCAAGAAACGTGCTTGTTTCTATGGCAGGTGACGGAGCAGTGCTTGTGACCGAGGATGGACAGGAATTTAAGGCACAGGCTCCTAAAGGAAAGCTCAAAAACTCTGTAGGCGCAGGTGATTCGATGGTAGCCGGATTTGTTTACGGATACCTCAAATCAAATGATTATAAGCAGGCATTTATTTATGGTGTATGTACAGGAAGTGCAAGTGCATTTTCTGAGGAGCTTGCTACAAAGTCTGAGGTTGAAGCACTTATTGATAAATGGGAGAGTTCTTCCAATTAAACAACGGTATCAAAAAGGTTGATATAAATAATTAATATATTCTATTAGGAGGAATGATGTATGACAATCAGGGATTTGTTGGCAGCTGAGAGTATCAATTTAAATGGTACGCCTGCCGGAAAAACCGAAGCATTGAATCAGTGTATTGATTTGATGGCAAAAAGTGGCAAAATAGCCGATGTGGAGAAGTATCGCAAGGGTGTTTTTGCAAGAGAGGAGGAAGGCACAACAGGAATTGGAATGGGTATAGCAATTCCTCATTGTAAGTCTGATGCTGTTACTAAAGCAGGTCTTGCGGCAATGGTTGTAAAGGACGGGGTTGACTTTGAATCACTCGACGGTACACCTGCAAAGATTATTTTCCTTATCGCTGCACCAAACACAGAGGACAATGTGCATCTTCAGGTGCTCAGCAAGCTCTCTGTTATGCTGATGGACGAGCAGTTTACAAATTCTCTTATCAATGCCGGCTCAGTAGATGAGTTTTTAAATATCATCGACAGTGCTGAAAAGGCAAAGGATGAGAAGGAGGCTGCAAAGGAGGCAAAGGAACCTGTTGAGGTGAAGAAGGACGATGTATTTATCGTTGCAGTTACAGCCTGTCCTACAGGAATTGCCCATACTTATATGGCTGCTGAGGCTATTGAGAAAAAGGCCAAGGAGCTGGGATATCAGGTAAAGGTTGAGACAAGAGGCTCAGCCGGAGCTAAAAATGTACTCACAGATGATGAGATTGCAAAGGCTACCGGTGTTATCGTTGCATGTGATACAAATGTTCCTACAGACCGTTTTGACGGAAAGAAGGTTATTGAGTGTCAGGTTTCTGACGGAATAAATAAGACAGAGGAGCTCGTAAAGAGAATTGCTGCCGGTGATGCTCCTGTATTTAAGGCATCAGGTAAAAAAGAGGCTTCACATTCATCAGTTGGTGGAAAAGAGAGCATTGGACATCAGATTTACAAGCATCTGATGAACGGTGTTTCACATATGCTTCCGTTCGTAGTTGGTGGTGGTATCCTTATCGCAATCGCGTTCCTTATCGATGGATTCAGTGTTGACCTTAATTCACTGCCGGCTGACCAGAGAGCAAATTTCGGTACTATTACACAGGGCGCAGCATTGTTTAAGGGAATCGGTGGAACAGCATTTGGATTTATGCTTCCTATCCTTGCAGGCTTTATCGCTATGAGTATTGCTGACCGTCCGGGTCTTGCAGTTGGTTTCGTAGGCGGTTCAATCGCAGCAAACGGTACATCAGGCTTCCTTGGAGCACTGGTTGCAGGTTTCGTTGCAGGATATATTGTAAATCTCTTAAAGAAGATATTCTCTAAGCTTCCTGAGAGTCTTGATGGTGTGAAGCCGGTTCTTCTTTATCCGCTGCTTGGTATATTCCTCATAGGCGTTATAATGCAGTTTGTAGTTGAGCCTCCAATCGGAGCTTTAAATACAGCTATCAACAACGGTCTTAATGGACTTAACGGTGCAAGCGCAGTAGTTCTCGGAGTACTTCTCGGAGGAATGATGGCAATAGATATGGGTGGCCCTGTAAACAAAGCCGCTTATGTATTTGGTACAGCTTCAATCGCTGCCGGAAACTACAATATCATGGCAGCAGTTATGATTGGTGGTATGGTTCCACCACTCGCAATCGCTCTTGCAACAATCTTCTTCAAGAACAAGTTCACAGCAGAGGAGAGAAAGGCAGGACCTACGAACTTTATCATGGGATTATCATTTATCACAGAGGGTGCAATCCCATTCGCAGCATCTGATCCGCTTCATGTCCTTCCGGCATGTGCAGTTGGTTCAGCAGTGGCAGGTGGACTTTCAATGGCATTTGGATGTACACTCATGGCACCTCACGGAGGAATCTTCGTAGTTCCTACAATCGGAAATCCGTTAATGTATCTTGTTGCATTAGTAATCGGATCTTTCATTGCATGTGGATTACTCGGATTACTCAAAAAGAAAGTAAGTGAATAAGCAATCCTCAATTATCATTTAATCCAACCTATAAACTAATCAACAAAGGCACTGCTTCGGCGGTGCCTTTGTTGTTATGTTGTGATATAAAAATTAAAAGTATAAACATTCTCTGAAATAACAGCCTCATGCCTTGACGAGTGAATTTTCCAAGCTTAAAGTAGTATTAGGATGAAATAGTAAGTCAAAAAAATCAATTATTTATGAGACTTAAATAAAAAAACAGTGAGGCATAAAATGGGCAAGGTTATAGGTATAGATTTAGGAACAACAAACAGCTGTGTGGCAGTATTGGAGAACAATCAGCCGGTAGTCATAACTAACAGCGAGGGTCAGAGAACAACTCCGTCTGTAGTGGCTTTTACAAAAAATGGAGAGCGACTGGTTGGCGAGGCTGCAAAGAGGCAGGCTGCAGTCAATGTGGACAGGACATTTTTCTCAATAAAGAGACAGATGGGAAGCGATTTCAGGGCAAAGGTGGACGGAAAGCTGTATTCAGCTCCTGAGATTTCTTCTATGATTCTCAGAAAGCTGAAAAAGGATGCAGAGGACTATATTGGTGAGGCAGTGACAGACGCCGTAATCACAGTTCCTGCATATTTTTCGGATGCGCAGAGGCAGGCAACTAAGGATGCAGGAAGGATTGCGGGGCTTAATGTGCTTCGAATCATAAATGAGCCAACATCTGCGGCACTCGCATACGGACTGGACCACGGACAGCAGCAGAAAATTCTTGTCTACGACCTCGGAGGAGGAACCTTCGATGTGTCTGTTATCGAAATAGGGGACAATCTGATAGAGGTGCTTGCCACAGCCGGTGATAATCATCTGGGTGGAGATGATTTTGATGAGAGAATCACAAATTATCTTGTCACAGAGTTTTACAGACAGCAGAATGTGGATCTGAGAAAGGATAATACTGCTATGCAGCGTGTCAGGGAGGAGGCTGAGAAGGCAAAAAAGGTGCTTTCATCCTCATCCTCAACCACTATCAACCTGCCATTTATCACCACTGTAAAGGGACAGCCGGTCCACATGGAGATGAACCTCACAAGGGCTGAGTTTAATGAGATAACAAAGGATCTGGTGGAGAGAACTGCTATTCCTGTCAATCAGGCACTTTCAGATGCGGGTATTTCCGCAGCAGAGCTTGGAATGGTGCTGTTGGTAGGAGGCTCTACACGTGTGCCGGCTGTTGTTGAGGAGGTCAGAAGAATTACAGGAAAAGAGCCTTCACACAACCTAAATCCTGACGAGTGCGTGGCACTCGGTGCAGCAGTACAGGGTGGCAAGCTCGGTGGAGCAATTGTCGCAGGCAGCAGTGCGGCAGAGATTATACTGATGGATGTCACACCGCTTTCACTCGGAATTGAGACGGTCGGTGGTGTCTCAACCAAAATTATTGACAGAAATACGACTATTCCTACGAGATACAGCCAGATTTTTACAACTGCAGGAAGCTTCCAGACCTCTGTGGATATAAAGGTACTGCAGGGTGAGAGGCAGTTTGCAAGGGACAATAAGCTGATTGGAAACTTCAGGCTAAAGGGCATCAAGCCGGCTCCGGCAGGTGTGCCGCAGATAGAGGTGACGTTTGATATAGATGCAAACGGCATTGTGCAGGTTTCTGCAAAGGACCTGGGCACAGGAAAGCATCAGGAGATTACGATTACCGCAAGCTCAAATTTGTCTGATTCTGAGATTGAGCAGGCTATCCGTGAGGCGCAGGAGTATGAGGCAACAGACGGACAGAGAAAGGCTTATATTGATGCAAGAAGTGAGGCTGATACGCTTGTGCGACAGGTGGAAAATGTCATGGCTGACAAGGAAAAAAGAAGGGCTATGGACAGCGCACAGAAAAAGAGTGTGAAATCGTCACTTTCATATGTGAAGAAGCTTATTTCAAGGACAAAGCCCGGAAATGTGAGCGAAGAGCAGGCTGCCGAGATAAAGCATGCGGCAGATGAGCTGAGAAATGCGGCAGCGGGATTGATTTAATTATAAATGAGGGGCAGAATACCTTTTGACCATCATATCATTATTATTCATTTGGCTATTTACGAGAAGCGGATTTTCATATAAAATATGGGTAAGTGGTGAGTATTCAGAAACACCCTGAATAGTTATAATGTTAATTTAAATCCGAGGAAATAGAAAATGAATGCGAACGATAAAACAGAAAAGGTACTAAGAGAAATTCATATCATGCTCTCAAAGGCGGAGCCGTATAAGCCGGAGCCGAGCAGGGTGATCATAAACAAGCAGCAAATGATAGATTTACTTGCTGAGCTGAATAAGTGTATATATGCAATGCAGGATGAGTATGAGCTTACTGAGCAGAGTCGCAATCACGCAGAGAGAGAGTTCAGAAAGAAGGGGGATCAGATAGTCTGGGATGCAAGCAGAAAGGCTGAGGATGTGTATGCAGCATCGGTTATCTATACGGATGAGGCGCTTTCAAGAGTGCGTGATATCATCAATGATACCAACGAGTCACTTGAAAAGCTGTGCAAGAATATGAAGGATAAGATTGCAGAGCAGGAGAAGATAGTTAAAACTAACCAGTATGAGCTCAAGGGACAGCTTCAGGATTTGTCCGATACGGAGAAGTATCTTAAGATTATCGATGACAGAAATAAGGAGATAGAACGTCAGAAAAATGCAGGTAAACCTGTAGAGGAGCGTACTATTGACAATGAAGAGAAGTCCATCTATGCAAACAGACAGACTGAAATCAAGGTAAATATGGATTATATCAGAAAACTGGGACTTGCTGAGGGCGAGGACCTGGGAGATGGTGTAGTGGGTGAAGTGAAGCTTGCAGACGATACACCTGATGCCGGATTAAATCATAGCAATGATAAGGATGAAGCCAAGGCTGCCGGCTCAAAATCGTCTGTTGATGAGGATTATAAGGCAATAAGCAGAAAAGCCGGCAATCCACCTGTTATCAACACAAAGGAAGGGAAGGAGCTCACAGACGGTATCCACAGAATGTGGCAGAGCATCACCGGAAATAAAGGGAAATGAAACACACCTATGTAATATAAAGCAGCAGTTCAAAACAGAACGGCTGCTTTTTGGCTTATATTTAAAAGTGGGTAATATTAAGCAGATTTTAAGAAAAACAAAGTGGATAATCTGATAAAATATAGCTGACTAACGGCAGGAGAAGGTTTCTGTTAAAAATTCATAGAAGGAGGATAATATGACAATATTAGTTTGTGATGACGACAAGGAAATAGTTGAGGCAATTGAGATTTACCTGATGCAGGAGGGCTATAACGTGGAGAAGGCTTACGATGGCATACAGGCGGTTGAAATTATGAAGAATAAAAAAATAGACCTCATGATAATAGATGTCATGATGCCAAAGCTCGACGGAATAAGAGCCACTTTGCAGATACGAAAGGAAAGCAGGGTGCCGATAATCATTCTATCGGCAAAGACAGAGGATGCTGACAAGATTTTAGGCCTCAATGTGGGAGCTGATGATTATGTCACAAAGCCTTTTAATCCGCTTGAGCTTGTGGCAAGGGTAAAGTCACAGCTTCGCAGATATACCACTCTGTCAAGCAATGATGCAGCCGGAGACAAGGTTTATGAAGCCGGAGGTCTTTTGGTAAATGATGATTTAAAAAAGGTGACTGTGGATGGTGAGGAGGTAAAGCTCACACCGATTGAATACAATATACTGCTTTTACTCCTTAAAAATAAGGGAAAGGTCTACTCAATAAACGAAATATATGAGAGTATATGGAACGAGGAGGCGATAGGCGCCGATAATACAGTTGCCGTGCACATCAGACATATCAGGGAAAAAATAGAGATAAATCCTAAAGAGCCGCGATATCTGAAAGTGGTCTGGGGAGTAGGCTATAAGATAGAGGACAACAAATGAAGCAGTATACAATAGGAAAAAAAGCAGCGGTCATAGTTTTACATCAGCTATGCATGATACTTATGGTGACAGGAGTGTTTGCCACAGGCTATGCATTCAGGCACGATGCGCATGGAAATATTGATATATATACACTAATATCGCTTGCGGGCCTGGTAGGCAGCTTTGTGAGCCTGGCATATATGGCAAACGTGGCAGGCAGAAAATCAGAGGATGATTACACAATATACTATTTACCGATTGACAAGGTATACTCTGATGTGATGCTAGTGATATTTACACTGCTCATGGTATTTATGGGAAAAGTGATTTCAGGCGTAAAAAACCAGCATTTTGACTATGCATCACTCATTATGACGGCCGGCACATTTACTTTTTTGTTTGATATGGCTTTTATTATTTTATACCAGAGCATTGTAAGGAAGATAAAAGGCAATATACTTTGCACACACAGCCTGATGTACAAGGGATATGAGCTTTTGAAAAGAGTTATTGAGAAAAAGGATATCCACACACAAAAAACCAAAGAGATAATGCGCATACAGGAGGCTCTTGAAGCTATTTCGGAAGGAGCGCTTGACACTACACTCAATGTCAATGAGTTTCATGGGCAGCAGAAAAAGGTGGCGGAGGCTGTCAACCATATACGCCAGGGTCTTATGAGCTCGGTGAATGAGAGTCTTAAGAATGAAAAATTAAAGGCTGATTTAATAACAAACGTATCACATGATATAAAGACACCTCTGACTTCAATAGTCAACTATGTTGACCTGCTTAAGAGTGAAAATCTGGAAAATGAAAATGCCAAATACTATATACATGTGCTGGAGGAAAAGTCACAGCGCTTAAAGCAGCTTACAGAGGATTTGGTAGAGACATCAAAGATTACCTCGGGAAATGTGAAGCTCAATATGCAAAAGCTTGATCTGGTTGAGCTTTTATACCAGACCGGAGGTGAATTCAATGAGCGCTTTGAGTCGAGAAATCTGACAATAGTTACAAAAATTCCATCAGAACAGATATTTATCTATGCGGATGGGCGTCAGCTTTACCGCTCTATTGAAAATCTGTATACTAATGCCGCAAAGTATGCACTGGAAAATACCAGAGTGTATGTAGAGCTTGAAAAGGCAGATACAAAGGCAGTTTTTACAATAAAGAATGTGTCTAAGAACGAGCTTGACATAGTAAGCAACGGAAATGTAGACCTGACAGAGCGTTTTGTGAGGGGAGAGAGGTCGAGAACCACTGAAGGAAGTGGACTTGGACTTTCGATTGCAAAGAATCTGACCCATTTGATGGGAGGAAAATTCGAAATTAAGGTAGATGGTGATTTATTTATTGCCACAATTACCTATAATATTATATAATAGTAAATAAAAGAATTTTGAAATACACATACGGAGGTAGAATAAGTGAAATTATATGAAAATGGTGCTTACCTTTTAAACGGTAAGGAAGTAATAATTGATGGACCAGAGGCTCAGGCAGCTGTCAAAAGCAAGACCGGCATGGACATCGATAAACAGACAGCTAAGCAGGAGACAATTGCTTACGGTATTTTAAAGGAGCACAATACATCCGGCAATATGGACAAGCTTCAGATTAAGTTTGATAAGCTTACATCGCATGATATCACATTTGTAGGTATCATCCAGACAGCACGAGCTTCAGGACTTGAGAAATTCCCTATCCCGTATGTACTTACAAACTGTCACAACAGCCTTTGTGCAGTTGGTGGAACAATCAATGAGGATGACCACATGTTTGGTCTCACATGTGCAAAGAAGTACGGCGGAATCTATGTACCACCTCATCAGGCAGTTATCCATCAGTTTGCACGAGAGATGCTTGCCGGCGGCGGAAAAATGATACTTGGTTCTGATTCACATACACGTTATGGTGCACTTGGTACTATGGCAGTCGGCGAGGGTGGACCTGAGCTTGTTAAGCAGCTTCTTGAACAGACATATGATATTGATATGCCTGAGGTAGTAGGCATTTACCTGACAGGAGAGCCAATCAAGGGCGTTGGACCACAGGATGTCGCACTTGCAATTATCGGAGAGGTATTCGGAAACGGCTTCGTAAAGAACAAAGTTATGGAGTTTGTAGGACCGGGTGTGTCTAATCTGAGCGTTGACTTCCGTATAGGTGTCGATGTTATGACAACAGAGACTACATGTCTTTCTTCTATTTGGAGAACAGATGACCAGGTTAAGGAATTCTTTGAGATTCACGGTAGGGCTGAGGACCACAAGGAGCTTAATCCGGGTGAGGTGGCTTACTACGACAGATTTATTGAGATTGATTTAAGCCAGATCCGCCCAATGATAGCTATGCCATTCCACCCAAGCAATACCTATACTATCGATGAGCTCAATGCAAACCTCATGGATATTCTCGATGACTGTGAGAAGAGAGCTGAGGTAAGCTTTGACGGTAAGGTGAAGCTTGATTTAAAGAGTAAGGTAAGAGACGGAAAACTGTATGTAGACCAGGGAATCATCGCAGGCTGTGCAGGCGGTGGATTTGAGAATATCTGCGATGCGGCTGACATATTAAACGGACATTCAATCGGAGCAGACGAGTTTACACTGAGTGTTTACCCGGCATCTACTCCAATATACATGGAGCTTGTGAAAAACGGAGCTGTAGCAAAGCTTCTTGAGACAGGGGCAATCGTAAAGACTGCTTTCTGCGGACCTTGCTTTGGTGCAGGAGATACACCTGCCAACAACGCATTCTCTATCCGTCATTCAACAAGAAACTTCCCTAACAGAGAGGGTTCTAAGGTACAGAACGGACAGATCAGCTCAGTGGCACTCATGGATGCACGTTCAATCGCTGCAACAGCAGCAAACAAGGGCTTCCTTACATCAGCAGCGGATATTGATGTCAACTTTACAAAGCCAAAATATTTCTTTGACAAGACTATATATGAGAACCGTGTATTTGACAGCCATGGAGTGGCAGATCCTTCAGTTGAAATCCAGTTCGGACCAAACATCAAGGACTGGCCGGCAATGAGCGCGCTTCCTGAGAATATGCTCCTTAAGGTGGTTTCAGAGATTCATGATCCTGTTACTACAACAGATGAGCTCATTCCTTCAGGAGAGACATCATCATATCGTTCAAACCCTCTTGGACTTGCAGAGTTCGCACTTTCAAGAAAGGATCCTGAGTATGTAGGCAGAGCAAAGGAAATCCAGAAGGCCCAGAAGGCTATAGAGAGTGGTGAGTGCGCAGGAAAGGCTGTTCCTGAGGTTGCTGAAATCATGGGAGTAGTAAAGAAAAAATTCCCTGAGGCAAGCCATGAGAATATGGGCTTCGGAAGCACAATTTTTGCTGTTAAGCCGGGTGACGGCTCAGCAAGAGAGCAGGCTGCCAGCTGCCAGAAGGTACTCGGAGGCTGGGCAAATATCGCAAACGAGTATGCCACAAAGAGATACCGTTCAAACCTTATCAACTGGGGAATGCTTCCATTCATCATCGATGAGGGAGAGCTTCCGTTCCACAACCTCGACTATATCTTCCTTCCGGGAATCAAGAAGGAAATCGAGGATGCAAAGACGGAGTTTGAGGCATATGTTGTCAAGGATGGTGAATTAAAGCCATTTACACTGAAGATGGGTGAGCTCACAGATGATGAAAGAGAGATAATATTAAAGGGATGTCTCATCAACTATAATCGTAAATAAGGAGAGTTTAATCCGATGGAAGAAACCGGAAAAGCTGGTAAAAAATCAAACATTGAGATAAATGCAGATAAGGGTGCGAAGCAGAATTCGCACCCGGGGCGTGAGGAATGGCCACATCTGATCAGAATAGGTGTCATGGTATTTGTCACGTTTGCAGTCAGTATACTGTTTTTCTTTGCACTGTACAGATTTGAGGGCTTTGCAGGCATATGGAGCAAGCTGCTTGCGGCAGCAATGCCTATTATAATGGGACTTGTGCTTGCATACCTGATGAATCCTGTCATGCTGTGGCTGGAAAGATGCTTTAAAAAGCTTCTTTCCAAAAAGATGAAAAGCGAAAGCAAGCTGCGAAAGGTTTCAAGAGCTCTTGCAATCACAGGCTCGGTTATTATTCTGGTAGCGATTATTTCGCTCCTCATTGCGGCTATTGTGCCTTCTGTCATAGCAAGTATATCAGGACTTATGAAGACACTGCCAAATGATGTTGCGGCATTCATCAACATGATAAAGAACGGCAATTTCGGGGACAGCAAAATTGCTGAGCTCGCGAGCACAGGTTTACAGAATGCAACCGACTACATTGAGGATTATGCCACAGAAAAGCTGATTCCTGAGGCACAGAAGTATGTTGCACAGATTACAACCGGTGTGATTTCGGTAGTCAGAGGCTTATTTAATTTTATTATCGGAATAATCGTGATGGTCTATGTGATGAGTATTCAGGAGACTCTTGCAGGACAGAGCAAAAAGATAATATATGCTATCTGCAAGCCAAAGACAGGCAATATCATCATTGAGACGATCAGAAAGACAAATGAGATTTTTGGAGGCTTCATAAGCGGTAAGATTATAGATTCACTGATTATAGGTGTGATTGCATATTTCGGATGTCTGATTTTAAGGATTCCATCATCGGTGCTCGTTGCAGTGATTATCGGCGTCACAAATGTGATTCCGGTATTCGGACCGTTTATCGGTGCAATTCCATCGTTACTCATAGTAGTAATTCAGAGTCCGTGGCATGCGCTTTATCTTCTGATATTTATTGTCGTGCTGCAGCAGGTGGATGGCAATATAATAGGGCCTAAGATACTTGGCTCATCTACCGGTCTTTCGACCTTCTGGGTTATGTTTGCCATACTAATCGGCGGAGGAATGTTTGGTTTTCTTGGAATGTTACTTGGTGTTCCAACCTTTGCTGTGATATACTATATTGTGAAAAGAGTTGTTAATTATGCTCTCAGGAAAAAGAAGCTTCCTGAGGACACAAGGGATTATACAAAGACAACAGGCGTAGATACCAAAAATAATAAGCTTAAATACGAGTAGGTGAAATAAGTGGATAAATACGAATACAATCTCAAGCTGGATCAGATAAAAGCCCTAAGCGCCGAGGAGGGCTATATGAGCGCAGCAGAGATTGCGGATAGCATAAATTGGAACAAAATTAAAAATGTAAATACACTCGTTAAAATCGGCGAAATCTACGAGAAGGCCGAAAGATACCAGGATGCAAGGGACATACTTTTAATGGCCTATGACCGTTCACCAATCGGCAGGATGATTATATACAGACTGGCTGAGGTCGCCATCAAGATGGGTGATTATGATGCTGCTACAGAGTATTATGATGAGTTTGTTGAGATAGCGCCGCATGATGATATGAAGTATGTATTAAGATATGCCATCAAAAAAGGGCAGGGAGCTTCATTTGATGAGCTTATCACTATTCTTGAAGAGTACAAGGATGAAGAATACACTGAGGAGTGGGCATACGAGCTTGCATATCTATACCACAAGGCCGGAAAAGCCGATAAGTGTATAGATGCCTGCGATGAGCTCATTCTGTGGTTCGGAGACGGACCATATGTGGAGCGTGCGCTGGAGCTTAAGATGCTTTATCAGCCACTTACCAAGGCTCAGGAGGAAAAGTACAGACGATTCAAGGCAGAGAAGGAAAAGCCGGCTAAGATAAAGGATGAGGCTGAGGTCACTGAGATAGGTGCCATGGAGATGGTAAAGGGCGGAGAGATAGTGCATGATGACGTAACTATTCCGCAGATTACTGTAAATCAGGAGAAGTTCAATACTGTAAATTTACAGCAGGAGATTGCCAAGGGTATGCAGCAGATCATGGAGGCCAAGGGCAAGAATGAAGTTGCTGATACGATGGATACCATCAAAAAGATAGTTGAGGATATTCCTTATCTCAAGCTCGAAAAGGAGCAGGAAGAGTATGTACAGCAGCCGGAAGAGACAGAGCATATTGCTACAGATGAAGAGATAGATGGTTCACTTAAGTTGAATTTCAAGGAGCTTTTGGGTGAAGACGCTGACGGACAGATGTCTATGGTCATGAGTGAAAAGACTCAGCTTGAGCATCAGATTACAGGACAGATGTCTATACAGGATGTGCTTGAAGAATGGGAAAAGACCAGACATGCGGCTGAAATTGCACTTAAAGAGGCTGAGCAGCAGAAGCTTGAGTCAGCTAAGGCAAGAGCACTTCAGGAGGCAGGAGACATCATGGAGAGACTAAATGATGTCATTCCAAAGCTGGATGCAGGTGTCACTCCGAAGGAACTTCTTGAGGAGGAGTATTTGAAGGTGCCGGTTGATATTATAGAGCAGAAAGCTGCCGTGAAGGAGCCTGAAGAAGGGCAGAAACCGGATATGCAGGAGCTTTATGCAGAGGAGACCGTGGATGAAGTACAGGAGCCGCAGGAAGAACCGGAAGAAGCTATAGACGAAGTGCAGGAGTCACAGGAAGAACCGGAAGAGGCTATAGACGAAGTGCAGGAGTCACAGGAAGAACCGGAAGAGGCTGCATATGAAGCCAAGGAACCAGTTGGAGAGCCGGAGGATATAATTGTGGCAGAGGAGTCTGAGAAAGACGAGATATTCACGCAGCCGACTACCATGATGCCTGAAATAACAGATGATATGTTAAATGTCGATGATGATACATCAGATGATGAGACTTCACAGGAGAAAGAAAACGTTTCTGAGAAGAGAGATTTTGATCATGTGACATCATTTATCGAGCAGGAAATAGCCAAGATGACAGCAAAAAATCCGGGACTGGAGAAGAAGCTGGATATGGCTAAGACAAGAAAAATGCCGGATATTTCATTGCCGGAGGATTTAGACAGCGAAGAAGATGACTCGAAATTGAAAGAAACAAAACATATAAAAGAGCTTACAAGCGAACAGAAAGCTATATTTTCATATTTCATACCGGTAAAGGGTATGGAGGATCAGATCTGCAAGGCATATAATGCAGTGCTTGATCATTTCAACAGGAAAGAAAACGCATCCACAGGCAACCTCATTATACAGGGAGAGCAGGGTTGCGGAAAAACAATGCTTGCTACAAGCTTTATAAAGGTATTACAAAAAGATGGTGAACAGCTTACAGGAAAGATGGGTAAGATTGATGCTGCCGCACTCAATAAAAAGGATGTGCAGCAGGTAGTCAGAAAGATAACAGGAGGCTGTCTCATCATAGAAAGAGCCGGAGATATCGACCGCAGCATAGCTGCCAAGCTATCATTTTTGATGGAGCATGATATTACAGGAACACTCTATATACTTGAGGATACATCAAAGGGTATAAAGAAGGCTCTCTCAATGGATGAGGGCTTTGCATCCAAGTTCACGGAAAAGATATCGGTTCCTATTTTTACAAATGATGAACTCGTATTGTTTGCCAAATCGTACTCTGCAGAGCTTGGGTACAAGATAGATGAGATGGCTATTCTGGCATTGCATAACAGAATCAGCAATATTGAGAGGATAGACCAGGCTACCACTCTGACAGAGGTCAAGGATATAATTGACGAGGCCATAGACAGGGAGGCTCACAGCGGACTGAAGAAGGCTATAAGTATTCTGACAGCCAAGCGATATACAGATGATGACCGAATTGTACTCAAAGAGGATCATTTCAGGGAAAAATAAATACTTATGGGGGGTATATATATGTGTAATTTTACAGCAATGGATTGTTACCTGTTTGGTCAGGCAACACACTATGATATCTACAAGAAGATGGGTGCTCACTTAGCTGAGCGTAAAGGAAAAAAAGGAGTGTGCTTTGACGTCTGGGCGCCACATGCGAGGGAAGTATACGTGTTTGGTGAGTTTAACGACTGGAATGAGACCAGTCATGAGATGAAGCGTGTAGAGCCGGAAACCATGGGAGTGTATGAGCTTTTTGTACCGGGAGCGCAAAAGGGTCAGATGTATAAGTTTATTATAGTCACTGAACAGGGTGATAAGCTGTACAAGGCGGATCCATACGCAAACTACGCAGAGCTTCGTCCGGGAACAGCGTCAATCATCACAGATATCGAGCACTTCACATGGACTGACAAAGAGTGGATGGATAAGAGAGCAGCAAAGTCAGATGCTGATGTATATTCTTCACCTATGGCTATATATGAGTGCCATCCGGGCTCATGGATGAGACATCCGGGCAGGGATGATGAGGGCTTTTATACATACAGGGAGCTTGCAAAATCACTCATATCCTATGTGAAAACTATGGGATATACACATATTGAGCTTATGGGTATTTCAGAGTATCCGTTTGATGGCTCATGGGGATATCAGGTGACAGGCTACTATGCACCTACATCGAGGTATGGAGAGCCTGAGGATTTTGCATACTTTGTTGATCAGTGCCATAAAAATAATATCGGAGTAATCCTCGACTGGGTACCTGCACATTTCCCAAAGGATGCGCATGGACTTGCCAATTTCGACGGAACAGCCACATATGAGTATGCAGACCCAAGAAAGGGAGAGCATCCCGACTGGGGCACAAAGATATTTGACTACGGTAAGAATGAAGTAAAGAACTTCCTTATCGGAAGTGCACTGATGTGGATAGAAAATTACCACGTAGACGGACTCCGTGTGGATGCAGTTGCGTCAATGCTTTATCTTGACTATGGAAAGAACGACGGACAGTGGGTGCCAAACAAGTTTGGAGGAAATAAGAACCTCGAGGCAGTAGAGTTTTTCAAGCATATCAATACACTCATACTTGGAAGAAATCACGGAACTGTAATGATAGCCGAAGAGTCTACCGCATGGCCAAAGGTAACAGGCAAGGTAGAGGAAGACGGACTGAACTTCAGCTACAAATGGAACATGGGATGGATGCATGACTTCCTTGATTATATGAAGCTGGATCCATATTTCCGTAAAAATAACCACAACAAGATGACATTTGCGATGAGCTATAATGAGAGTGAGAAATATATTCTGGTACTGTCACATGATGAGGTGGTACATCTGAAGTGTTCTATGCTCAACAAAATGCCGGGCTTAGAAGGGGATAAATTCAAGAACCTCATGGCAGGATATGCATTTATGATGGGACACTGTGGAAAGAAGCTTCTTTTCATGGGACAGGAGTTTGCACAGAAGCAGGAGTGGAGTGAGGAAAGAGAACTCGACTGGTATCTGCTTGAGAATCCGGAGCATAAAAAGATCCAGAACTGGGTAAAGGAGCTGCTTCACCTCTATAGGAGAAACCGCTGTCTGTATGAGCTGGATTCAAGCTGGGAAGGCTTTGAATGGATAAATGCAAACGATGCAGACAGAAGCATCTTCAGCTTTATCAGAAAGAGCAAGGATGGCAAGAATAATATGCTCTTTGTCATCAATTTCACACCGGTAGAGAGACCTGATTACAGAGTCGGAGTGCCAAAGCACAAGACATATCAGCTCGTTTTAGATAGTGAGGATCCTAAGTTTACCGGCAAAACGGTACAAGAGCCTGTAAAGAAGGCTGCAAAGGGCAGAGGCAAGGCAGCAAAACAGTCATATAAGAAGCTGGACTATAAGGCAGTCAAATCAGAGTGTGACGGCAGACCATTTTCATTTGCTTATCCACTTGCGCCTTACGGAGTTGCTGTATTTAAATACTAATATACCGGTAAATAGCAGGGTAAAGGACCGCGCCAATTTAAGGCGCGGTCTTTATTTTTGCGTATTATATGTCGATATAAAATAAAAAGATAACTATTCAGAACCACTGAGAACAAAAAAACTGATGCGTCATGCTTGCATGTAAGCAGCAGATTTTCTTGTTCTCAAGGTGGCTCTGAACAGTTGGATAAAAAATACGAGGTATGAATATCCATAAATAAAGGCTGCAGAGATGGTATATATGCAGGTCACGGAGCAGGAAATATGCAGATAGAGAATTTGATTAATAAAAGCACAGATACGAAAAATACGGACACAAAAACCATAAATGACATGACAACGGGTATGCGTGTGTCAGACTACATAAAGACAGACAGTAGTGACAATATGTCAAAAAAGGCGGCTGTTGTCGGTTCGTCAAACTCTGTTGATATGTCGGATACTATATATGCAAGACCACAGGCTAAAAATGAAGCCGGGAACAGCGATGACACAGATATGGCAGAAAATCTGCTAAATGACATGAATCAGACCTCAGAAAACAGGCGAAATGATATGATTGTCACTGCAAGCACCACCACGAGTGATGATTACAAAGCTGCAAAGGATGACGGCTACGATGTCATTGTCACTGAGACCGATAAGATAAAAGCAGTGCTGGCAAAGGCAGGTGTAGATATATCCATATATGGAGATGATCTGAGCATGGAGCAGCTTACAGACATCACGGGAAGCCAGACTGAAGCGGCCATGCTTGTCAATCAGATGAAAGCATATGATATTCCTGCTACAGATGATAATATAAAGGCAGGTACAGATGCCATAGACCGGGCAAAGAGCCTTACAAATATATCCAATGAGACAAAGGCATATCTGGTCAGAAATAACATGAATCCGACGGTTTCCAATGTATACAAGGCTACGTACAGCAGCAGTCAGGTACAAGATTACAGGCAGAAAACCAAAATGACGGAGATATCAGATGAGCTGTTTGATGAGCTTAAGCCACAGCTTAAACAGATATTAGAGGAAGCTCATATAGACAGTAGTGATGAGAATCTGAATCAGTGCAGATGGCTGATAGATGAAGATATAGCCGTTACACCTGATAATGTGCTGCTTGCGAATCAGGTAGACTGCATCAACGCAGCAGAAGAAAATGTGAGCAGTGATTTTTATGCAAGGGCAGTGACAGAAGCACTGGCAATGGGAAAAAAGGCTACAGATGCCACTATGTCACAAGATGGTCTGACATTTGACATGGCAAAGAAAGCCTGTGATGTATTAGGTGAGGCGACCGCAGATGACATTGTCACATTAGAGTCAGATAACATACCTGTCACGATAGAGAATCTGTCAAAGCTTATAGCTGCAAGGGGCAAGGATAGTGCAGCATCGCAAGCCTCAGCGAATAAAGCTGCGGATAATCAGATTACAGACAGCCGGGAAGCAAGGCTTGTGACAGCTCAAAGAAAGCTTGAGGAAGCGAGACTTTCCATGACAGCAGAAGCCAACCTTTCACTCATAAAAAAAGGAGTTTCAATAGACACAGAGCCTATTGAACGTGTAGTGGAGCTGCTTAAGCAGCAGGAAAATAAATACTACGGAGCGCTGTTTGGTGAGAGCAGTGTAGAGGCATCTGATGATAGGGTACGTATGTACAATAATGTCTGTGATATTTTCAATCAGATGAAGCAGCAGCCGGCGTATGTACTGACCCTGGAATCCGCTGATGACACTGTGTATGAGCTGTATACAGCAGGCAAAGCAATGAAGCAGTCATTAGAAGCAGCAGCCTCAGGATATGAGACTCTTATGACATCACCGCGGGCAGATATGGGAGATAGTATGTCAAAAGCATTTCAGAATGTGGATGATATACTTAAAGAGCTTCAGATAGATACATCTGAAAGCAATCGCAGGGCTGTGCGGATACTTGCGTACAACAGTACCGAGATCACAGAGGACAATATAAAGCAAATAAAGTCTGTAGATGAGCAGGTGCAGAGAGCATTCAGCGATATGACACCGGCGGTGACGATTGAGATGATAAAAAGAGGCATATCACCGCTTGATATGAGCATGAGTGACATAAGTGAAACTGCCAGACGGATAAAATCAGAAAATCCTGACGAAAGGGATGAGAAATTCAGCGAGTTTCTCTGGAAGCTTGAAAAGAAAAATGAAATCTCAGAGGAGGAAAGAGACTCATATATAGGCATATACAGGCTTATTTCACAGGTGGAGCAGTCAGATGGTGCTGTGATAGGCTCACTTGTTAATCAGGGAGCAGATATTACAATGAAAAATCTGCTTACAGCGGTCCGGGTACGAGGAAAGAGTGCCATGGACTATAAGGTGGACGATACCTTTGCCGGAGTGGACAGTGTAAGCAGGGGCATTAAAATTGACTCACAGATAGAAAGCGCATATCATACAAACTGCCTAAGGGATGTGCTTGATACACTTTCACCTGAGAAAATGGAGTTTGTGCAGTATGACAGCTGGCTTGATATGACTCCGGAGCAGTTAAGGCAGGCTGTATATGAGGCCAACGAGGATAACGCACTGTCAGAGCAATATGCCACAGAACAGCTAAGACAGTTCAATCAGGCAGTTTCGGTGCCTGAGAACGTATATGCTTTTCTAGAGAAATATGATGTAAAAACAACCGCGGTAAACCTCATGGCTGCGTCACGGCTAATGAAAAATCCGTCAGAGGCAGTAAGAAATCTCTGGAAGCGTGGAGACAGTGCTACGGCAAGGGCTCTTTTGGATGAGACTCTCAGACGGTTTTCTGAGTCGGTCAAAAATCCAAAGGAGCTTGCGCAGGCGCAGGAAACGCTGGCTGATACAGCAGAGCATGTTATGGATTCGATGATTATAGAGGATAGGCACACCGGTTCAATAGACCTCAGACAGATGAAGCTATTATGCAGTCAGCTAAGGATAGCTTCAAATATGTCGAGACAGGAAAACTATATTGTACCAATAGAGACTGCAGACGGGGTCACAGGTATGAAGCTTAGTATAGTAAGAGGCGAGGATAAAAAGGGCATGGTTGACATATTCCTTGAGGATAAAAAATGCGGCAGAGTAGCTGCATATTTTGAGGCAAAGGAAAACTCAGTATCTGCTATGATAGTCACAGACGATGAGCAGACTAAAAAGCTGTTTGAAGACAATATCACTATGTTTGAGGCAGGAATAAGTGATGGTGAACAGCGTGTGCGCATAGATGTGGCACTGGAGCATGATATATCTGCAAAAGAGTCTAAGATGTCAGATATGAAATCAAATACTGAGTCAGATAATGAAACTAAAAAGCAGCTTGATGGCAGTGAAAGTGTCCAGACAACCAGACTATATCACATCGCAGAGCAGTTTATTGTAAATGTCCAGAGGGTGATTGCACAAGATAGTCTGTAACACCGATATATATTGCATGTGCCAGGTCATCCTGATAGTTTTTGTCAGTAAGAAGAAGTGTCTCAGCAGGATTACTCAAGAATCCACATTCTACGATTACGGTCGGGGATGTGGATTTTTTAAGTATAAAGTATTCTTTATTGGGCTTAATGCTTCGTGGCTTTGCGACACAAAGAGAAGTGTTTAAAGCTCCAAGAACAGAGGATGCGAGCTCTTTTCCTGCATCAGAGGCTTCATAATAGAATACCTGTGGACCGCAGCTTGAACTGTCCTCAAAGCTGTTTTGATGGATACTGATGCTGACTGCCACATTGCTTTTAGACATCAGGGCAGTTCTCTTTGTGAGATCATCTGTCTTTGGATGCTTGGAATTATCCGGGGCGAGGTCGCAGTCGGTGGTTCTGGTCATGACAACAGTAAAGCCTCTGTTTTCAAACAGCTGTTTAAGAGCCATTGCAATACTCAGGTTGACATCCTTTTCCATGACGCCGGAGGTGGAAATCTTACCGGGATCACTTCCACCATGTGCTGGTTGTAGTTTACGCAAATTGTGATATGTATTCCCCAGTATATATGGGGAGTTAGAAATGTATTGAGATTAGATAGCCTTTTTCTCCAAGTCC
>OLSC01001579.1_pt1 | contig 20122 bp, 25 predicted proteins | sample 1672881 | NCBI WGS metagenome assembly OLSC01 (sample SAMEA3136733, study PRJEB25190) | human gut metagenome | biome: human gut; feature: human-associated habitat; material: faeces | place: Austria | collected 2013
GCTGGAAATCGGACTTGAACCGACGACCCCTTCATTACGAGTGAAGTGCTCTACCAACTGAGCTATTCCAGCAAATGTTGTGATTGACGTACGACAACCACAACTACTATTATATCGAATCTTCTCAGATTTGCAAGAACTTTTTTAGTTTCTGAAGCATTTTTTACTTCTTGCTTCTTATCAGTTCTCTTTTCCCATCTGGACGGTCAGATGCGGATATGCCATCTCAATCTCATTCTCATCCAGTTTCAGTTTGATTTCTTCCAGAATCCTCCATCTTGCATTCCAGTAATCTTCATTCTTCACCCATGCACGGGCACCAATGACTACCGAACTTTCTGCAAGTTCATGGACAAATACCAGAATTTCTTCATTCTTGATGGTCGCATCGTCCTGTCTGATAATCTCCTCAATGACCGCCTTTGCTTTTCGCAAGTCCGCTTCATAAGCAATATCTACTTTCAGATCCAGCTTTCTCTCCGCCTTAGCCGTTGCATTCGTCAGACTGTTGTTGGTCAGCATTCCATTTGGAATCACAATCGTTTTATTATCAACGGTCGATAACTTTGTATAAAAAATCTGAATTTCCTTTACCGTCCCTTCGTTGTGGTTTGTATCCTCAATAATATAATCTCCCACTTCAAATGGTTTCAGAAGCAGAATCAATACTCCGCCTGCAAAATTAGAAAGGCTTCCCTGCAGAGCAAGACCGATTGCTACACCGCCAGAAGCAATAATCGCTGCCACTGAAGTTGTATCAACTCCTAATTTTGCTGCAATCATAAAAATCAACAGAAAATATAAAGAAAATTTCAAAACAGAGTCTACGAACTGCTCTACTCCTTTGTCTGCACTGGATCTTGCCAGCGATTTTCTCACAATTTTCCGTATAAATTGGATCAGAACACGCCCGATCATAAATACTGCAATTGCGATCAGCACTTTCACTCCAAATCCGATCAGGTCTGAAAGATGATCCTGCAGATACTGCGTTGCCTGATTCACCTCATTCACTGCATCCTGCGTTGCATCTGTCACTCCTTTTGTCGCATCTGCCACCCCTTGTGACACATCCCCTGAATCCACTTTTAAGGATGTTCCCTGTGTTGTTGCCAATTTTAACAACATGCTATTCATATTATTGTCTCCTGCTTTACTTTCTAGTTTACATTTTCATATCCAGTCTCTCTATTTCTTCAGGGCAAGAAATGCACTCAATGTTCCGCGTTCATTTCCTGTTGTTCTGTGTGAGAACAAAATATCCGGGTTGCAGTGTGTACATACATTGGTCACTGCAATATGCTCCGGAAGAATTCCTGATTCTAAAAAAACAGACTCATTTGCCTTCCATAAATTCAACTGATATTTTCCATTTTCTTTCTGATAAAAAATTTCAGGCCAGAGATTTTCGTCATAATTCTCACGGAATTTTTTAATAACATCTTCACTGACTTCATAACAATCCTGACAGATAGACGGTCCTACCGCTCCCAAAATATCTGCCGGATCACAACCAAACTCTTCCTCCATCTTTTCCACAGTTACTTTTCCAATCTTTCCAACTGTTCCTCTCCATCCAGAATGGCTCAGTCCAATGACTTTCTTCACCGGATCCACAAAATAAAGTGGTACACAATCTGCATAAGAAGTTACAAGACAGATTCCAGGCACGTCCGTAATCATTCCGTCTGTCTCAGGAAAGGACTGTCCCCTCTCCCTGGCGTACACGCGCTTTACATTCGTTGTATGTGTCTGCTGCGTATAAGTAAAATCTGCCACTTCTACGCCGATTGCCTGCGCAATCAGTTCACGATTCTTTTTCACCGCCTCCGGATCATCTCCTCTTGTCAGGCTGATGTTCATAGAACTGAAGCACCCGGTACTGACTCCACCAAGTCTGGTAGAAAATCCGTGATTGACGATTCCTGTATTTTCAAAAAGCGGATAGGACAGATACGGCACACCGCCGCGCTGCCGCTCTGCAAATATCTGCTCATTATTCTTATATTTTAATCCAAGACTCATATATTTCTCCTAACTTCATCTGTCCATACTTCGTTGCTGCATTTACATATCTTCAAATCCAAAAGCTACATTAACTACATCAGTGTAAATGCATCTTTATATAGCGTGATTTCTTCCTGACCCTCAGCTCCGGCTATGGCAACCACGTCGAATCTGCATGGTACGTCATCGTTCCCCTGCTTCATCAGAAAATGCATGGCGCATTTTGCGATAGTCTGTTGTTTACGGGCATCGACTGCCTCTGCCGGATAGCCGCTTACACCCGTAGTTCTGTATTTCACTTCTACAAAGACAAGGTATTCTCCGTCCCTTGCAATCAGATCGATCTCTCCCAGCCTGCAGCGATAATTATATGTCACAATCTTGTATCCCAAAGATTCAAGATAAGCACCTGCTTTTCTTTCATAGCCGGTGCCTGTCCTGCGATTATTCTTCTTATACATAATTATGTATGAAAGATCTTCTGTGGATCGGTGTCGGTCCCAGTTCTTTTAACCCTGCAATATGTGCTTTCGTTCCATATCCTTTATTACTTGCGAAATCATACCCCGGCAGTACCTTGTCATATTCCACCATCAGCCGGTCTCTCGTCACTTTTGCAATAATACTCGCTGCCGCGATAGAAATGCTTTTCGCGTCACCTTTGATGATCGGCACCTGCAAAATGTCTACCTGTGGAATCGTCACCGCATCATTTAACAAAATGTCCGGACGCACTTTCAGATTATCAATTGCCATACGCATTGCTTCATAAGTGGCCTGCAAAATATTAATTTCATCAATTCTCGCAGGACTTGCCATACCAATCCCCGTTGCTACCGCGCGGTTCATGATCTCGTCATACAGCATTTCACGCTTTTTTTCGGACAGCTTTTTTGAATCATTCAGATACAAGATCATATCATCTTTGGGCAGAATCACAGCTCCTGCCACGACCGGACCTGCCAACGGTCCTCGTCCGACCTCGTCAATCCCGCAAATGTACGGATAATCCTTGTATTCTTCTTCAAATGTGCTCATTGCTTTTGTTCTTGCAATCTCTTTTTCCAGACGTTCCTGCTGTTTTTTCAGCTTTTCTTCTTCCCGCTTATTCATGCCTGATCACTCCCATCTTGTCAAATGGATAGATACGCACCCACGCTTTTCCCATGATCGTATCTTTCTTCACTTCTCCTACACTCGGGTCACGGCTGTCCTGACTGTGATTCCGGTTATCGCCAAGTACAAAATATTCATCTTTTCCAAGGGTAATTGGCTGCGATGCCGCCATCGGATCGTCCATCAGTTCATTTCCATAAATGTCTGATTCCAAGCGGCTGCCATTGATATAGACATAACCGTCTACTACCTGTACCGTCTCTCCCGGCAGCCCGATAATACGTTTTATATAGTAAGTATTTTCCTCATACTGATATGGAAATACAATAATATCAAAACGTTTCGGATCTTGGAACCGGTAAGACAGCTTGTCCACCAGAAGTTGATCTCCATCGCTTAGGGTCGTCTCCATGGATGACCCGCTGACACTTGTTCTTTGTCCCACATAAGTAATGATGACATATGTTAAGACAAGAATGACTATAATATAAAAAATCCACCCTAATATCTCTCTTATAATTCCCGGCTCTCTCCTTCTTCGTCTTCTTGACATAGAAAGTAAGTTCCCCTTTCTGATTTCTATTTACCTTTACGCTTCTTCTGTCTGTGGATACTCAAGCGTAAGTCGTCCAAGCTTTCCTTCCCGGAAATCATCCATCAAAAGCATGGCTGCCTTCTCCGTATCCAGTTCATTTCCACGAACAAGGCAATGTCTGCTTTCTGCAATACGCCCAAGCATTACATATGGGTCTGGGGCAGCTGTAATGGTATACTTATTCTCCAGTACACCCGGATAATTTGCTGCCAGAAAACGGATCAACTCTGCTGCCAGCTCTTCTGTCTGTAACACCTCATCCTTAATCGAACCGATCAGCGCAAGCCGCAATCCTACTGTCTGATCTTCGAATTTTGGCCAAAGAATTCCCGGTGTATCCAGAAGCTCTACCTGTTTGTTCAGGCGGATCCATTGTTTTCCTTTCGTTACACCTGGCTTGTTACCGGTTTTAGCGGCTGCTTTTCCGGCAAGTGAATTAATAAATGTAGACTTTCCTACATTCGGAATTCCAACGACCATGGCACGAACCGGACGGTTCAGAATCCCACGCTTTCTGTCGCGCTCGATCTTCGCCTTACATGCCTCCTGGATCACGCTTTGTACGGATTTTAATCCGCCGCCTTTTCTTGAATTTACTTTCACAACATGGAATCCTTTTTTCTTAAAATATTCGGTCCATGCCTCATTCCATCTTTCCTCTGCCAGATCTGATTTATTCAAAATGATCAGTCTCGCTTTATTCTTACCAAGCTCATCAATATCCGGATTCCTGCTGGATAACGGAACCCTGGCATCTACAAGCTCAATGATCAAATCAATCAATTTAATATTTTCCTGCATCATACGCTTTGCTTTTGTCATATGACCCGGATACCACTGAAAATGCATATTTCTACTCCTTTACAAATCCAAAGTGTGTTTTTGGCGAGATGACAAACCAGGCTTTTCCGTAAATGTAGCTGTATTTCACATTTCCTACATTGGCATTACGGCTGTCTTCACTGTTCTGCCTGTCGTCACCAAGAACAAAATATTCATCACTGCCTAATTTTATCTTTTCATTTACAATGCCGACATCATCAATCTTGGAAGTCTCATAATCTTCTTGCAGCTTTTCACCATTGATGTAGACTGAATTTTCGACAATCTCCACGCTCTCTCCTGGAAGAGCAATGATCCGCTTAATATAATAATGGGAATTTTCATTTCCCTTTGGTTTAAATATAATGACATCGCCACGCTTCGGCTTGCTTGCATTATACACAATCCGGTTGGCGAGCACAATATCCCCGTTTTCAAGAACCGGCTTCATGGAATCTCCGACAACACTCACACGCTGTCCGAAATACCATACACACACAAATGCAATCAGTATTGTCAATGCAATCTGAAAAATCCACTTTCCAATAACTGGGATTAAAGACCAGTCTATGCTTCTTAACAGCTTTACAACTTTTTTCTTTGTCGGCTGCTGCATTCTCTTCTGCTGTCTTAAAAGTTTTCTTCTCTTAGCTTCCCGCTGTTTCCGGCGTTTCTTTGCCGCCCTTTTTCTGGCATTCTCTCTGCCCGTAAAATTACCCCTTATCGAACTTTTTTTCATAGATTTATCCCTATATCAGAAAAAGGACAATTACATGTATGTAGTTGTCCTTTTTTACTCTGTTCTCTTCGTTTAATTATTTTACCAGCTCTTTAACTTTAGCTTTCTTACCAACGCGGTCTCTTAAGTAGTTAAGTTTAGCTCTTCTTACTTTACCTCTTCTTACTACTTCAACCTTCTCTACGTTAGGTGAGTGAACTGGCCATGTCTTCTCAACACCGATTCCGTTAGATGTCTTTCTAACTGTAAATGTCTCTCTTGAACCGCCACCCTGTCTCTTAAGAACAGTTCCTTCAAAAATCTGAATTCTCTCACGGTTACCCTCTTTAATCTTACCGTAAACCTTTACAGTATCTCCAACTCTGAATTCTGGAGCCTGCTCTTTTAACTGAGCTGCCTCAATATTCTTAATAATATCGTTCATCTGTGTGACCTCCTTGTTTAATTGGACGTTCTTAATACAAAATGTACCAGAGGACCATCTCGTTTTTCTTCACAACATGCTATATTTTATCACAAACTTCTTTATGTTGCAAGAAGTTTTTAATTTTATTTTTTCATTTATTTTTTTGGCAATCCATTCAATGTTTTTAATCTTTCCAGATTGTAAATTGACAGTTTTCTAAATTCTACTGTCCTGTAGCTTCAAGCATAATTTCTTCCGCCAGCTTCTGCTCTTCTTTTGTCAGTTTGGCTTTTTCAATCAGATCCGGACGGTTCTTTGCTGTGCGGATCACAGACTGCTCTCTGCGCCATTTTTCTATATTCGCATGATGACCGGACAAAAGTATGGCTGGCACCTGCTTATCATGCCAGATCTCCGGTCTGGAATACTGTGGGTACTCAAGAAGATTATCCTGAAAGCTCTCGAATTCTGCGGACACATCATTATGCAGAACCCCCGGCACCAGTCTGGAAATCGCATCGATCATAATCATAGCCGGAAGCTCTCCGCCAGTCAGGACATAATCTCCAATCGACACATAGTCTGTGACAACTTCATTTAATACCCGTTCATCAATTCCTTCATAATGTCCGCACAAAAATACCAGATCTTCTTCCTGGGCAAATTTCTCTGCCATCGTCTGGTTAAATGTCTTTCCCTGTGGAGACAGATAAATCACACGCGGGCTTTTCCTGGTACCCGGATTGCTTAGCAAAGCTTTCGTTTCTATTTTCTTTTTCACAGCCTCATAGCACTGATACACTGGCTCTGCCTGCATCAGCATACCTGCTCCCCCACCATAAGGATAATCATCTACGCTGTTGTGTTTGTTAAATGCATAGTCTCTGATATTTACCGCTTCTATATCCAAAAGTCCTTTATCCATGGCACGTCCGATAATACTTGTATTCAGACCGTCCATCACCATGTCCGGAAATAATGTCATAATATAAAACTGCATGATTACACTCCTTAAATCAGACCATTCATCAGATGAACAGTAATGATCCCACTTTCCATATCTACGTTCAGAACACATTCTTTAATTGCAGGCATAAGAACCTCTCCATGCTCCTTTGAATCAATCACATAGACATCATTCGCCCCTGTTTCCATCACGTCACTCAGTGTTCCGAATTCTGTTCCATCTTCTGTTATAACTTTCATGCCGATCATGTCTGCAACAAAATACTCATCTTCTTCCAGCGGCACAGCATTTTCTCTCGTCACGAGCAGCGGGCAGCGTTTATAACGCTCAATATCATTAATATTGTCAAATTCTTTAAATTTTACAATAACGAACTGCTTAAAAAACTTCACATGTTCCACTTCCAGATCCAGCTTTTCTTTTCCCGTATCCAGAATTACTTTTTTCAGTTTCTTAAATCTTACCGGATCATCTGTAGTCGGAAAGACTTTCACTTCTCCGCGCACCCCGTGTGGCTGTGTGATGACACCTACCTGCAATAACTGTTCCATACATTCCTCCGCTTTTTCGAATCAATTCGTATATATCTATATCTGGTAACGTCCGAAGAACTTTCACTGTTCTGGCGGACACATTTCTTTCTTCATAAAGAGAGACAGGCCTGGTAAAACCCGGTCTGTCCCTATATCCATCCTGATTAATCCAGAATATCTACAATCACTTTCTTGTCTTCCTTCGCTGCCGCTGCTTTTACTACTGAACGGATAGCCTTGGCAATACGTCCCTGTTTTCCGATTACTTTCCCCATATCAGAATCTGCAACACGTACTTCCAGGATAGTTGTCTTCTTCTCCGTGCGTTCGTTTACCGTTACGCTTTCCGGATCATCGACAAGAGCTTTTGCAATAACTTCAACTAACTCTTTCATCTTTGTACCTCCAGGCACGAATTATCTATTTCTCAATTCCAGCTGCTTTAAAGATCTTTCCTACAACCTCTGTCGGCTGAGCTCCTGTATTTAACCATCTCTTAGCTGCTTCCTCGTCTACAGAAATTCCGCTTGGCTCAAGGTTTGGATCATATGTTCCAATCTCCTCGATGAACTTTCCATCTCTTGGGGCTCTGGAATCTGCTACTACGATTCTATAAAAAGGTGCTTTCTTCTGTCCCATTCTTCTTAATCTGATTTTTACTGCCATTGTTCTTTTCCTCCATAAATGAAAATATTTATTTTTAATAGTTTTATTTATATAAAGTGCCTTGCACCATATACCATTTTTAGAAAGGCAACTTGAACTTGCCTTTTTTGCCTGGTTTTGCAAATGTCTTCATCATCTTCTTTGCTTCGTTGAACTGCTTGATCATACGGTTTACTTCACTGATGTCTACACCTGCTCCTTTTGCGATTCTGTGCTTTCTTGATGGATTTAAAAGATCCGGATCTCTTCTCTCAGCTGGTGTCATAGAATGGATCATAGCTTCCATACGTGCCATACCTTTTTCTGCTTCATCCATCTGCTCATCGCCAAGACCTTTCATCTTGCCCATTCCCATACCGCCAAGTCCCGGCAACATGTTCATGATATTTCCAAGTCCTCCAAGCTTCTTCATCTGCTTGATGCTCTCAAGATAATCATCAAAATCAAACTGGGCTTTTTTCATCTTCTTGGACATCTCTTTTGCTTTGTCCTCGTCAATGTCAAGTTCTGCCTCCGCCTTCTCGATCAGAGATAAGACATCTCCCATACCGAGAATCCGGTTTGCCATACGATCCGGATAAAATTGCTCCAGATCAGAAAGCTTCTCGCCCATACCGACATACAGAATCGGTTTTCCGGTTACTGCCTTAACGGATAACGCAGCACCACCTCTTGTGTCACCGTCCAGTTTGGTCACGATCACACCGTCTACACCAATCTTTTCGTCAAATTCTTTTGCCACATTGACCGCATCCTGTCCGGTCATAGCATCAATAACAAGAATTGTCTGATGTACAGTAACAGTATTCTTAATCTCTTCCAGCTCAGCCATCATATCTTCATCGATATGAAGACGTCCTGCCGTATCAAGGATCACCAGATTATTGCCATTCTTCTGGGCATGCTCAATTGCAGCCTTTGCAATATTCGCCGGTTTATGGTTGTCACCCATGGTAAATACTTCCACACCCTGCTTTTCCCCGTTAATCTGTAACTGCTTAATTGCTGCAGGACGATAAACATCGCAGGCAACCAAAAGCGGTTTCTTGCCTTTTAACTTAAACTTCCCGGCAAGCTTTGCTGTTGTAGTCGTCTTACCTGCTCCCTGAAGACCTGCCATCATAATCACTGTAATGGCACTTCCCGGCTGAAGCTTGATCTCGGTTGTCTCAGATCCCATCAGATTACAAAGTTCTTCATTTACAATCTTAATTACCATCTGACCCGGATTCAGACCATTCATAACATCCTGGCCGACCGCTCTTTCCTGAACAGTCTTAATAAAATCCTTTACAACCTTAAAGTTTACATCTGCCGCCAGAAGCGCACGCTTAATCTCCTTTAACGCTTCCTGCACATCTGCTTCCGTAAGTCTTCCTTTACTTCTAAGATTCTTAAATACATTCTGCAGTTTTTCTGTCAGACTGTCAAACGCCATACTATAACTCCTCTATGATTTCTCCGGACAAGATTCGAATTCCGCTTAAAATATCTTCCCTGCGTTCTTTCTCATACTCATCCAGCAATTCATCAATCTGTTTTACTTTATTCTTCACGGTCATGAACTTCTCAACAAGATGAAGCTTTTCTTCATATCCTGCCAGTGCCTGTTCACACCGCTTTACAATATCATGTACTCCCTGTCTGCTGATACCGGCATCCCTGGCAATCTCCCCAAGGGAGAGATCCTCTAATAGAAACTGTCCGTATATCTCTTTCTGATGATCTGTCAGTAATTCTCCATAGAAATCAAACAGAAGAGCCTGTTTTAGAATCTCATTCACATTTATCACCTGTGTTATCATACACGATACGCCTCATGGTGTCAAGTATTTTTTCTTTACACTTATGTTTTTATTGTATTTTCTCGCATACAATCCCTGTTCCTTCCTCTTTAGACTTCTAAAGTTTCAGAAAATCGCGGATATTCAACATTCCCCACCCCTGTTCGCCTGCTCCGGGTAAATGTACGCACGTCTCCCTGAGTCTTAATTTCACCTCTACATTGGTAATCCTCGGATATTTTTCCATCAATAAAGCGACAGCACCGGACACGACCGGGGTCGCCATGGAACTTCCACTTTTTACCGTATACGCATCTTTCTTTCCGTGTATCTGACTGTTGCAGGAAATGATCTGGTATCCCGGTGCTATTACATCCGGTTTCACTACACATTCTTTCGTAGGACCGGATCCCGAACAGCTCCCCTTCTCTGCTTTTTCTGTTTTTACAGCACCGACCGTAATCACTTTACGACTGTTTCCCGGAATTGCAATGGTTCCTTCTCCCGGTCCGTTATTTCCCGATGACACCACAACAACCAGACCCAAGTCCCAGAGATGTTCTACAGCTTCGATCAACATTTTTTCTTTCCCGGGCTCCAGATTTTCCCCAGCTCCTGCTGACAGATTCACAATCCGTATCTTATATTTTCTGTGATTCATTTCCATCCACTTAAGACCTGCAAGAATACTCGCTACATTTGCCTCCCCTTTTTGATCCAACACTTTTACAATAACAAATCGACAAAGCGGAGCAATTCCGGACAGAATCCCACCGGACATCTGTCCACTTCCACCTAAGATCCCTGCCACATGAGTTCCATGTCCATTATCATCATAACATTTTTCTTTCCTATATATACAGTCCCGCCAGCCGACAACCCTGCTCTTAAAATCCGGATGCGGCGCAAGTCCGGTATCCAGAACCGCAACCGTCACCCCTTTTCCGGTAAGCCCTGCTTTTTTTATATCATCACACCAATAATGCACCATCTTTTTTACACGATCCATAAATGTCTCTCCAAAATATTTCCTTTAAAAATAGAATATTCGACGAAATAGAAATTGATTTCTTCACGCATTTGTCGTATGATATTCTTGCTAATTACTGGGGAGTAAATAGTGACACCATAAGGGGAGGAAATTTATGGAATCCAAAAACTATTATGATATACTTGAAGTTTCCGTAAAGGCGTCCGCACAGGAGATTACACTGGCTAAAAATAAACTGGCCAAGCGTTACCACCCGGACGTCAATATGAGGAACGGAATTGATACAACTGATAAGATGCAGGAAATTCTGGAGGCTTACCTTGTTCTTTCCGATCCGGTAAAGCGTGCCGAATATGACCGGGAAATCCGCGGAAACCGTCCTTCGAAAATGCAGACATTTAATCTCTATGAAGAATCTGAAGAAGTTGAAGACCCAGATCATCCTACATTTGTAACTTACTGGAAAGCAGCCGGTGCCTTATATGATATCATCGAGCAAAGCAATGCCCTGTTTCATCAGAAAAACAACTCGACCGTGCTTGGCGAACTGGCTGTCAAGGCACTGCATCATATCATTCTGCTGCGCGAAGCAAAAATTCCGGAGCGCTACTGGTATCCGGATATTATGAACTGGCTTCTGTTCAAATGGTATCAGAACCGGAATTATAATCTTGCATATCTTCTGAAGCTTTATGACGAGCACGAAAAGAATGATATGAACAAAATTGAAAAGTTAAAACTACAGAACCGGGCTTACCGCTATCAGCATTCCGTGAAGAAGTTATTGCGTTATTAACAGCTGGATTTATTCACACATTTTCTCCGCAGACATAGGATATAGTGTAAATATTCTTTATGCGGAGGAATTGACATGAGCGATTTAAGCGCAACAAACTGTGGCTGTGGATGCGATGACGGAAGAAGAGGAAATGGCTGCGGATGCGGTAATGATTGCGGATTTGCAAATAATAGCTGCCTGTGGATCATCTTATTACTCATCTGCTGTGGCGGATGTGGCAATGGCTGTGGCGGATATGGCAATGACAGTTGCCTGTGGATCATCTTATTACTCATCTGCTGCGGTGGACTCGGCAATGGTTGCGGCGGATGCGGCTGTGGCAATGACTGCTGTTAGTTCTCATCTTTCAAAGCAATTGCGTAGACTGTTTTATAAAGTCAAAATGAGGGAGATTCGGTTGAATCTCCCTCGTTCTATTTTTCTTCTTTCTCATTTCAAGAATGCCTCGGCATTCTTGCTGCGAGGTGCGCGTCATGCAATTGCATGACATACTTCTACTGCGCACCTCTGCAATCCTGCCGGAGGCTATATCAGCTGGGGATTGACTCCCACCACTGATACCAGCTTGTTTCTCACCACCTATAGAGGTTGGAGTCATCTCCCAGCTGATATATAATTATATTATCTCATATTCAAAATATATTCAAGATATATTGCTATAAACATATTATTGTCACTTATTCACCACTTTGGAATATTACCTGATTACTATTAGGCTCCGAAATGATTGAAATTTGCAGATACATCAATTCTGTTACATTTTTCCGAATGTTACAACTACCCTTGCCTTGTCCTGAGCATACGCTTATATTCGTTCAAATTCCCCTGAGTTCTTCTCCTCTCTTCCATCTGGTTCTTTTCCGTCTGTACATCTTCCAGTCTCTTTTTCAGCATACAATTTTCATCCAGTTCGTATACGGCATTTCCATCTATGATCAACTTTCTACTCATTTTTAATCTCCTTTCATATGATGCCTTAAGATTGCTTTCTGCTACGCACTTCCACTAGCACCTTAAAATATCTTCTTACTATAAAATATGCCCGTTTTTCATAATTTCCATTCAAATCACATATATATTTACAACGATAATTTAAGGAGCGCTTATGGATCAGAAGCCCAAATTAATGACTCCTTTTGACATGCTTGTTACTTCCTCTTCTCTTTATACACTAAAGCTGATGCTGCCTTTTGCACCTGCTTCCATACAGCGCTCCTTAGCTATCTACATAAAATTTTCGGAACTGAAAGCTACGATGGAACATTTCTATGGATTTCTAAATACAGACCATCCCGGTTCCGTCCTGGAGCAGTTAAAATCCTGTTTAAGCCCGGAAGAACAGACGCAGATGTCACAAATGGAAGATCTCATGAATATGATGGAAATGATGCAGACTATGAATTCTGATTCCGATGGGGAAAATGGTTTCTCCCCTATGGATTTTATGAAAGGAGTTTTTAACAATGAATGAATGGTTGAACCACCCGGCACTGAAAAATATGGATCCTGTGAAACTGGAGCTGATAAAGCTTGCTGCGAAACAGACAGAGGGGAAAAACGGGAAATCACTCGCCCCGGTCATGATGTCTCTGATCAGCAGTGCCCATAAAAAGGGAATCACTTTTTCTCCGGAGGAAATGTCCTTTGTTCTGGAAATCTTAAAAGATGGAAAATCAAAGGAAGAGCAGGCACAGATTGACCGCATGGTCCGGATGGTTTCCGGATATGCTAAGAGAGCTGGGAAATAATCCCAGCTCTCTCATCTCTTTTATCATTCAAGAATGCCTCGGCATTCTTGCTGCGAGGTGCGCGTCATGCAATTGCATGACATACTTCTACTGCGCACCTCTGCAATCCTGCCGGAGGCTATATCAGCTGGGGAATTGACTCCCAGCTGATATAAAATTACAGTGATTTTCTAAGTTCTCTGCGTCGTTTTGCCTCTTCCCATTCTGCGGCTTCATCTTCTGTTGTAGGTTCAAGCCTTGGCACTGGAATCGGATGGTCGTTTTGATTCAGTGCTACCACTGTCAGATAAGCATGATTAATCAATGTTCTTGTGCCATCCATGGATTCTACATAGCTATCCACCTTAATGTCCATGGAAGTCCGTCCCACATAGACAAGCTGGCCAATGATCACAACACTGTCACCTGGATAAGCTCCTTTTAAAAAACTTAAATTATCCACACTTGCAGTCGTCACATTTGTGTGGGTATGACGTTTTGCCACAAGTGCAGCCACCTCATCAATCCACTGCATGAGCATGCCTCCAAACAGACGTCCTGCTGCATTCAGATGGTTTGGTCTTACAATATGAACGGTCTCTACTCTGGAATCCGATACTTTTCTGCTTTCTACTTTCATATTAATATTCTACTTCCTGTAAATACAGTCCCTTCGGATCACAAGGATTTCCAACTGTCTTTTCTCCGTTAAAAATTGCCTCAATATCTTCTTTCTTTCGAAGTCCAAACCCAATATCCAGAAGTGTTCCGATTATAAGTCTTGCCATGTTGTGCAGAAAATCGTCTGCCTGAATGAGGATCTGCATTTCCTCATTATCTCCATAAATGTCAATGTCGTAGACCTCACGTGTCGTGTTCTTGCTCTTCTTTGCAGTAGAGAAATTACGGAAATCATGTTCTCCGATAAATAAAAGAGCAGCCTGTTGCATTGCCTTTTTATCCGGTGTCTTAAAGCAATGGTAAGTATGCTTACGCTCAAAAACACTTGGAACATCCATAATCGTCATACGGTAAACATAAGTTTTTGATACTGCATTCAACTGGGCATGGAAACGATCCGGAACCTCTTCAACTTCTGTAATTGCAATATCCATTGGCAGATACCGATTCAGATAATGCTGAATATCTTTTGTACTCAGATTAGAAGAAGTCTTAAAATTCGCCACTTGTGCGTAAGCATGTACACCGACTTCTGTACGGCAGCCACAATTCAGCTCAATATTCTTTTCACCAGTCATTTTCCCTAATACATCAATAATCTTGGCAGATATAGTGTTGTTAGATTCATCTTTTCCAAGTCTTGTCCAGCCTTGATAACGGCTGCCATCATATTCAATTGTAATTTTTATATTTCTCATAATCTTATACTCCCTGTATTTAAACTATAATGATATTTTACCCTATCATCATACGATTTTAGTATAACAAATTCCATCATATAATAAAAGAGCCTGTTGAGGTTTCTTTTCAAGAATGAAAATGCAATTCTCACTATTATACAAAAAAACTGCAACTCAATCTTACAAGTTACAGTCTTTTCATCTCTACATATTAAATTTACTTTTTAGTCTTCGTCGTCATTCTGGACTGTGTATGTCTGACGTTTTCTTGCCATCTCATCACTTTCCAGATACTCGTCATATGTTGTTATCTTGTCAATCATCTTTCCGCCCGGAACAATTTCCATGATACGGTTTGCAGTTGTCTGAACAATCTGGTGGTCTCTTGATGAGAAGAGAATGACACCCGGGAATTTTGTCATTCCATTGTTCAGTGCCGTGATACTTTCCATATCCAGGTGGTTCGTAGGCTCATCAAAAATCAGTACATTTGCACCGGAAATCATCATCTTGGATAACAGGCAGCGCACTTTCTCTCCTCCGGACAGAACTTTCACTTTCTTTACTCCGTCATCTCCGGCAAAAAGCATACGTCCGAGGAATCCACGTACATAAGTCGCATCTTTCTCTTCAGAGTACTGTGTCAGCCAGTCTACAATTGAATAATCATTATCAAACTCACTTCCACTGTCTAATGGGAAATATGCCCGAGAAGTTGTGATGCCCCATTTGTATGTTCCCTCATCTGGCTCCATCTCTCCCATAAGGATCTGGAACAGTGTTGTCTTGGCAAGCTCGTTGCTTCCGACAAATGCGACTTTATCATCATGTCCCAATGTAAAAGAAATGTTGTCTAATACTTTTTCTCCGTCAATGGTCTTGCTCAGTCCTTCTACTGTTAATACTTCATTTCCAATCTCACGGTTCGGACGGAAATCAATGTATGGATATTTACGGCTGGATGGCTGGATATCATCAAGCTGGATTTTCTCCAATGCACGCTTTCTTGAAGTAGCCTGCTTGGATTTTGAAGCATTTGCACTAAACCTTGAAATAAATTCCTGCAGCTCTTTGATCTTCTCTTCCTTCTTCTTGTTCGCCTCTTTCATCTGGCGGATGAGAAGCTGGCTGGACTCATACCAGAAGTCATAGTTTCCGGCATAGAGCTTAATCTTACCATAGTCAATATCTGCAATCTGTGTACAGACTTTATTCAGGAAATAACGGTCATGTGATACAACGATGACTGTGTTTTCAAAGTTGATCAAAAATTCCTCAAGCCATGCGATCGCATCCAGATCCAAATGGTTCGTAGGCTCGTCAAGAAGCAGGATATCCGGATTACCAAATAATGCCTGTGCAAGCAGAACCTTTACTTTCTCAGGACCATTTAAGTTCTTCATCATCTCATAGTGAAGTTCTGTTCCGATTCCAAGACCATTTAACAATGTTGCTGCATCAGACTCTGCTTCCCAGCCATTCATGGTCGCGAACTCCGCTTCCAGCTCACTTGCCTTGATACCGTCCTCGTCTGTAAAATCTTCCTTTGCATAGATTGCTTCTTTTTCTTTCATAATCTCGTACAGTCTCGCATTTCCAAGCATAACTGTATCAAGAACCGGATACTCGTCATATTTGAAGTGATCCTGCTGTAAGAATGAAAGTCTCTGTCCCGGAGTGATGATGACTTCTCCGTTGGTCGGCTCAAGCTGTCCGGAAAGAATCTTTAAAAATGTAGACTTACCTGCACCATTGGCACCGATCAGACCATAACAGTTCCCTTCTGTAAATTTAATATTAACGTCTTCAAATAATGCTTTTTTCCCAACTCGTAATGTAATATTACTTGTACTGATCATTATATTTGCTCCTTTTTATCTATCAATCACGTTTTAGCTCATACGAAGAATATCTTACCAAAGATACGTCAAAATAGCAAGCCGGGAAACCACTGTTTTTCGGCACTTTACGCACTTTTTCTATTTCCGTCGCATCTTTTTACTGCCTTTTTATCTACTTCCTGCATTTTTAACTGATTTTTTGTAAAAAGGCATTTTCATGATTCTATTTTTCGTTATATAATATCACTTAGAAAATGTTTTCAAAGTCAGGAATCCCTGCCTTTGAATCATGTTTCACCGAAAACTATTATCGAATTATTACAAAACAAGAGGTGTTGATTATGATAAATGCAACAATCGTACTGGAAGGCGGTGCCACCAGAGGTGTATTCACTTCGGGAGTTTTAGATTATCTTATGGAACAGGATACTTATCTCTCCCACGTTATTGGTGTTTCTGCAGGAGCATGTAATGCCGTGGATTACGTGTCAAAACAGATTGGGCGTACACGAAACTGTATGATCGTGGAAGATAAAGAATACAACTATCACAATAATCTTCGTGATTTCATGCGTGAAAAGAGTCTTCTGGATATGGATATGGTTTTTGACAAGTACCCACGCGAAATCTTTCCATTTGATTTCGAAACATTTCAGAAATCCTGTGAACAAGGCGTGGTCTGCGAGCAGGTTACAACGAACTGCATTACCGGAAAAGCAGAATATATGATTGAAACACAAGATTTTGACAGACTGTTGCGCATCTGCCGGGCATCAAGCAGCATGCCTCTTCTGTGTCCTATGGTTAATATTGACGATGTACCTTATCTGGACGGCGGACTTGCAGATTCCATTCCAATCCGACATGCATTGCATCAGAACAATGAGAAGATTGTTGTGATTCTGACTCGCAATCCGGGATATCGCAAAAAGTCAATGACAAAAGGCATGGCAAAGTTATATCGCCGCGCTTATGGCAAATATCCGGAGGCTGTCAAGACTATGATCCGCCGGAATTATATATATAACAAAGAACTGGAGCTCATCGAAAAATTAGAACATGAAGGACGGATTTTTGTACTGCGTCCACTCGTCCCAACTGTATCAAGACTGGAGCAGGACTGTGACGTTCTAAGAGAATTTTACGAACATGGATATCACCTCATGAAGCGGAACTATGAGAATCTGATGAGGTATTTAGAAATATAGTGTTATTTGTAAATAATAAACCTGGACTATGGCATTCTTGAATTCTAAATATCTGTGTGCTACTAACTTTTTAAGTGAATTAAACAAATATATACCAAAATTCTTCTAATCGTCAGAGTAGTGATGAGAATTAAAAATCCCAAACTATAATGGATTGAACGGTAGAAGGATTTTCCGAGCATCAGTGAGTAGAGTTTTCGTGAATATGTACTGTCTGAGCCTGTTTTTAGGCGAGTTTACATATTCACGAAAAAATAAACGACGCAACTGATACCGGAAAATCCTTCGTGTTCAAGACGCTATAGTTTGGGATTCCATTTATATTTTCACACTATTCTACCGCGCCCAATCCGGCACCTCATCTTCGTAATATACCTGATTTTCGGACAGTATCTGCATTTCTCCGTCTTTGATTTCTACTTCTGTGACTGCGCAGTTTTTATGAATGCTGCCAGCCCAAAGTTCGGATAATGGTGCTTTTTTTATATTATTGAGTAATGTTGCCAGCGCAACTCCGTGTGTGACCAAAAGAATATTTTTATCTTCGTATTCTTCCTGTCCTACAAGCCATTTAAGGAAATCATCTGTACGTTCTTTTACTTCTGCAAAGGATTCTCCACCCGGTGCTCCTGCAAAATGTTCCGGATCATCGTAGAATTTCAGGAATTCGTCCGGAACTTCCATCTGGTTTCTTGCTACACTTTTTCCTTCCCATTCACCAAAGGCAATTTCTTTCAGTCTTTTATCCATAATAATTGGAACTTTATTGCTTCCTTCATCTAAAATCAGATTAGCCGTCTCCAGTGCTCTTTTTAAATCACTTGAAAAACAAAGATCGAATCTGACATTGCGAAGACCAACCCCTGTCTCTTTTGCAAGATGTCTTCCAAAACCATTTAACGGAATGTCTTCCTGTCCCTGTAGTCTTTTTTCTTTGTTCCAGTCTGTCTGTCCATGTCTGACTAAATATAACTTCATAATCTGTCACCTGTTCCCTAAAATTCTATTTTGCAAAAACAAATTTTGCATTTCAATCTCGCATTTTTCTAGCATATCTGTCTGCCAAATGTTATACTGGTATTATTGTATTGATGCATATTCTAATGTTCCAATACAATAAATCACAATGAAAAGGAGTATTTTATTATGGAAAAAATCACAAGTTTCACCATAAATCATCTGAAACTGTTACCTGGCGTCTATGTATCTCGCGTAGATTATGTTGCAGGCAATCCGGTTACAACTTTTGACCTTCGTATGACTGCCCCGAACCGCGAACCTGTTATGAACACTGCAGAGATGCACACCATTGAACACCTTGGCGCAACATTCCTCAGAAACGATCCGGAATTCGGTGAAAAAGACATCTACTTCGGACCTATGGGCTGTCGTACTGGTTTCTACCTTGTACTTGCAGGTGAATACAAGTCTCGCGACATCGTTCCACTGATGCAGCGCATGTTTACATTTATCGCTGAATTCGAAGGCGATATTCCTGGTGCTGCTGCCCGTGACTGTGGCAACTATCTGGATCAGAATTTAGGAATGGCCAAATACCTTGCGAAAAAGTATCTGGCCGAAGTCCTGAACGATATTACTGATGAAAGATTGATCTATCCTGAATAATCTTATTCTTCATTTTCAATCTGAATTTGACATGTCTTCATGACTGCCAGTGCATTCTTATGGCCTTCTGGTGTTGATCCGGCACAGCATGCTGCATCAACGATAATCGGTTTATCCGGGAAGAAGGCTTTAAGAATCATTGCATTAGAGATCACACAAATATCTGTACAGACACCAATCAGTGTAATACTCTCCACTCTTTCATTCTTAATGACACGAAGATTACTTCTGTAATCATTCAGCTTAAATCCAAGTTCAATACTTCCAAATGATGATTTATTTAAAATATCTCCTTCACAGAGTACATCAATTTCCGGAGTCAGTTTCCATCCATCTGTACCACGGATACAATGTTTAACCAGAAGATTCTTTCCTTCCTGTGTCTCCAGATATTTTTCATCGTGTGTATCACGGGTATAGAACACCTTTCCATCAAAATTCTTGATCTTCTCTGCCACTTTGGGCACAATCGCCTGAGCTTCTTTTGTTCCAAGCGCACCGTCAATAAAATCATTCTGCATGTCAATTACGACTAATATCTTCATAATCTATAACCCTCCAATACTTTTTTCGACATTTTGCTCTCTGTTTTCTATATTATATAATCTTTGTGAATAATGCAAGTGCAGTTGTAGATAAAAAAAACAAAAAAAAGAGAACAAAATATATACATCTTGTCCTCTGATTTATACTTATTCAAATAGGTATTCTTAATTTAATTAAGCGATTTTGCTTTTAGCAAGCTCTGCAAGTGTTGCAAATCCTTCTGCATCATTAACAGCCATCTCTGCAAGCATCTTTCTGTTGATATCTACACCAGCAACTTTAAGTCCGTGCATCATCTTGCTGTAAGAAAGTCCATTTAATCTGGCTGCTGCGTTGATACGAGCAATCCAGAGCTGACGCATCTGACGTTTGCGCTGTTTTCTTCCTG
>OLSC01001582.1_pt1 | contig 20091 bp, 20 predicted proteins | sample 1672881 | NCBI WGS metagenome assembly OLSC01 (sample SAMEA3136733, study PRJEB25190) | human gut metagenome | biome: human gut; feature: human-associated habitat; material: faeces | place: Austria | collected 2013
AAAAGTGAATTTAATCGTTCCGCTCTCTTTTCCATTTTATTTTCTCTCCATATTTATTTTAATCTTAAATGTATTATAATAAATTTTAGAAATAATTTCAATTGATATTATACTTCATAAAAGTTACCCATTTGTCTAAATTTATCATATCTCTTTTGTAATAAATCTTGTTTTTTTATATCAATTAAATTATTTAAATCTGAATTTATGAGTCTTTTTATGTTGTCTGAAACTAAAGAAGGATTTGTATGTGCACCTTCTATTGGTTCATCTATTATATTATCTATTATTCCCAAACTAAGTAAGTCTAAAGCTGTTATTTTCATAACTTCTGCTGCTTCTTTAGTTCTTGATGAATCTTTCCATAAAATTGTCGCAAATCCTTCTGGAGATAAAATAGAGTAAATCGAATTTTTAAGCATATACACCTTATCAGATACACTAAGTCCCAATGCCCCTCCACTGCCGCCTTCTCCTGTTATTATTGATATTATTGGTGTTTTTAGTCTACTCATTTCCATTAAATTCTGTGCAATTGCCTGACCTTGGCCTCTTTCTTCTGCCCCAACTCCACAATATGCACCTGGTGTATCGACAAAACATATTATAGGTCTATTAAATTTTTCAGCTTGTTTCATAAGTCTTAATGCTTTTCTATATCCTTCTGGATGAACCATTCCGAAATTTGTATCTACATTTTCTTTTAGATTTTTACCTTTATTAACTCCTATTACTGTTACACTTATTTTATCTATTGATGCAATTCCACCTATTACTGCTTTGTCGTCTCTAAAATTTCTATCACCATGGAATTCAATAAAATCATCGAAAATATTTTCTATATAAAATCGTACGTTTGGTCTTTCTTTATTTCTCGCTATCTCTACAATATTCCATACTTCATTCTTTTTATCCTTCAACATCTACCACCACCTTTAGATATTCTTCTCTTTATATTCCATGTAATTTAAGTACTCTTGATAAATAATTTTTTAAATTTTTTCTATCTACAATATCATCTACAAATCCCTTTTCTAACATAAATTCTGCACTTTGGAAGTCTTCTGGTAATTTCTGATTTATTGTATTTTCAATTACCCTACGCCCTGCGAATCCTAAAATTGCTCCTGGTTCAGAGATTATTATATCTCCAAGCATTGCAAAACTAGCGGTTACTCCTCCTGTTGTTGGATTTGTTATTACACTTATATACAAAAGTCCTGCTTCATCATGTTTTGCTATTGCTGCAGATGTTTTTGCCATCTGCATAAGTGAAATTATTCCTTCTTGCATTCTAGCTCCTCCAGAAGCAGTAAATATAATAAGCGGAAGTTTATTTTGTGTTGCATATTCTATAATTCTTGTAATTCTTTCACCGACAGCACTTCCCATACTTCCCATCATAAAATTACTATCCATTATTGCAGTTGCTACTTTTTTTGAATTTATATTTCCAACCCCACAAAGTACACCTTCTTCTAAATCAGATTTTTGTTCAGCTTTTTTTAACTTTTCTTCATATCCTGAGAATTCTAGTGGATTTTTAACTTTTATTTCTTGAAACATCTCAATAAAGCTATCTTTATCGAATATTTGATTTATCCTTTCTTTTGCAGATATATTGAAGTGGTAATTACAATTAGGGCATACATAATCATCATTTTTTAGATCTTCTAAATAAATTATACTCTTACATTTTTTACAATTTATCCATTTTCCATTTGGTATATTAGGTATAAATTCTTTATCTTTTAGTGGTTTGCTACTAACTGTTATATATTCTTGTTTTCTAAATAAATTTTTAAGCATTATTTCTCACCAACTTTTCTGCTATAAATGATGTATCATAATTTCCTTTTACAAAATCTCTATTATTTAATATACTGTATTGAAAATCTATATTTGTCTTTACTCCTCCTATTGCAAATTCTCCTAGTACTCTTTTCATCTTTATTATTGCTTCATCTCTAGTAGCGCCATATGTTATCATCTTTCCTATCATTGAGTCGTAGTATGGAGGTATTTCATATCCAGAATAAATTGCACTATCAACTCTAACCCCTGGACCTGATGGTATATATAATTCTTTTATAAGTCCTGGAGATGGTCTAAAATTATTATCTGTGTCTTCGGCATTTATTCTGCATTCAATTGCATTTCCGCTTATACAAATATCATCTTGAATCAAATCTAATTTCTTTCCCGATGCTATTTTTAATTGTTCCTTAACTATATCTACCCCTGTAACCATTTCAGTTATAGGATGTTCAACCTGAATTCTAGTATTCATTTCCATAAAGTAAAAACTGCAATCTTTATCCACAAGAAATTCTATTGTCCCTGCATTTTTATAATTTACAGCCTTTGCTGCACATTTTGCAACCTCTCCCATTTTTTCTCTAAGTTTTGGATTTAAAAAAGTAGATGGTGCTTCTTCTAGCACTTTTTGATTATTTCTTTGAAGTGAACATTCTCTTTCGCCTAGATGAATTGTATTTCCATATTCATCAGCTAAAATTTGAAATTCTATATGTCTTGGTTTTTGTATAAATTTTTCTATATAAATTCTATCATCTGAAAAACATGCTTTTGATTCTAACTTTGCAGCGTTATAGTTGTGTTCAAATTCATCTTCTTCATTTACTATTCTAATTCCTTTTCCACCACCGCCAGCAGCTGCCTTTATCATTACTGGAAAACCAATTTCCTTTGCTATTTCAAGTGCTTGTGAAACTGAAGTTATTTCACCTTCATATCCGGGAACTACAGGTACATTTGCTTTTTTCATAACTTCTCTTGCTTTAGCCTTATTTCCCATAAGTTCTATAATCTTATAATCTGGTCCTATATATTTTATATTGCACTCTTCACACATCTTTGCAAATTTAGGATTTTCAGATAAAAAACCAAACCCTGGATGAATCCCTTCACACCCAGTAAGCACACATGCACTTAGTATATTAGTCATATTCAAATAACTATCTTTACTTTGCGCTCCCCCTACACAAACTGCTTCATCTGCCATCTGTGTATGAAGTGCATATTTATCAGCTTCTGAATAAATCGCAACTGTAGATATACCAAGTTCTCTACATGCACGTATTATTCTAACTGCTATTTCTCCTCTATTTGCTATTAAAATTTTCTTTAGCATCTTATCACCTACCCAATTGCAAACATTATTTCACCTTGGCAAACTACCTTTCCATCTACACTTGCATACCCAGTTCCAACTCCTATAGATCCTCTTAATTTTGTTATCTCAATTTCTAAATCTAATCTATCCCCAGGCATTACTTGTTGCTTCCATCTTACTTTGTCTGCTCCAACTAAAAAACCTATTTTCCCTTTGAATTCTTCTTTTGAAAGAATACAAATAGCACCCATTTGTGCTAAAGCTTCTAATATCAAAACTCCTGGCATTACTGGATAATCTGGAAAATGTCCGTTGAAAAATTCTTCATTTATAGATATATTTTTAAACCCTTTTGCTCTTTTTCCTTCTTCAACTTCTTCTACTCTGTCTATCATTAAAAATGGATATCTATGTGGTAAAATTTCTTTTATTTCTTTTGTTCCTAACATAATTTTCTCCTATAATTTTTTCACCTTAAATAATTCTTGTCCATATTGGACCATCTTGCCCTCTTGTGCCATAATCTCAACTATCTCACAATTAAATTCAGCATTTATTTCATTCATCAATTTCATTGCTTCGACTATGCAAACTATATCACCTTTGCTTACCTTGTCCCCTTTTTGAACAAAAGACTCTGCATCAGGTGATGATTTTGAATAAAATGTACCAACTATTGGCGATTTTATAAAATCTATATTTTCTTCTAATTGTGACTTGTTCGTCATATTTTCATTTTCTTTAATATTTATTTTTGAAGAAATTGCATTGTTATGTTGTTTTTCTTCCTTATTTTCTATTGCTGAAACTTCATTTTGTATTTTATTAGATACATAATCTCTATACATACTCTTGTCTATTTTTATATATCCCTCTTCATTCTCCAATTCAAAATAAGCTAATTTTGAATCGTCTAAAATAGAAATTAATTCTTTTACTTCATTAAAATTCATAACGTCCTCCGATTAATCCCACTTTTTAAATAATAGACATGCATTATGTCCTCCAAATCCAAGTGAATTGTTAAGAGCATATTTTAAATCTTTATATCTTCCTTTGTTTGGAACATAATCCAAATCTAATTCTTCTTCACTTTCTGTATAACCTATTGTTGGAGGTATAAAACCTTCATTTAATGCTCTTACACATATTATTGATTCAACTGCTCCCGCTGCACCTAATAAATGACCTATCATTGATTTTGTCGATGATATTGGTATATTTTTCGCATCTTCTCCGAAAGCATTTTTTATAGCTCTAGTTTCATATAAGTCATTGTAGTAAGTAGATGTCCCATGTGCATTTATGTATGAAACATCGTTCATTTTTACATTTGCTTCTTTGACTGCATTTTTCATCGCATTTGCTGCAGCTACTCCTTTTGGTGATGGAGAAGTTATATGATATGCATCACATGTTGAACCATATCCAACGATTTCTGCAAGTATATTTGCTCCTCTTTTTTTAGCATGTTCTAAACTTTCGATTACTAATATTCCAGCACCTTCTCCCATTACAAAGCCTCCTCTATCTTTATCAAATGGAATTGATGCTTTAGTTTTATTTTTGCTAGTTGATAATGCCCTCATATTTGTAAAACCAGCAATTGCAATTGGTGTAATTGATGATTCACAACCACCAGTTATTGCTATATCAGCATAACCATCTTTTATATGTCTGTATGCATCTCCTATACTATTAGTTCCCGTTGCACAAGCTGTTACTACTGATGTACACATTCCTCTAGCCCCAAATTTAATTGCGATGTTTGCTGCTGCTGCATTTATTATAGTCATTGGTATATACATTGGTGATATTCGTTTTATCCCCTTAGTATGTAACGTTTTGAATTCTTTTTCATTAGTATTAAATCCACCAATACCTGAACCTACTATAACTGCAAATCTGTCTTTATCTATTTGATTTAAATCTAATTTTGCATTTTCAACTGCCTCCATACTTGCAATCAGTGCGTATTGAGTAAATTTATCTAATCTTCTACATTCTTTTTTATCTAAAAATTTTTCTATGTCTAAGTTCTTTACTTCTCCCGCAAATTTCACATCTAATCCTTCTGTATCGATTGATTTTATTGTATCTATTCCTAATTTTCCAGATTTGGCATTTTCCCAAAACTCAGTCTCTGTATTTCCAATTGGAGTTACAGCCCCCATTCCTGTTATAACTACTCTATTTTTCATTTAATCCTCCCGTTTTTCGAATTACATAGCCATTCCACCATCTACGTGAATTACTTGGCCTGTTATATAATTTGAATTTTCACTGCCTAAAAATAATGCCACATTTGCTATATCTTCAACATTTCCAAATTTATTTAATGGTATTTGTGATAATATTTTTTTCTTTTGATCATCACTCAAAATCTTGGTCATATCTGTATCTATAAATCCTGGGGCTATTGCATTAACTGTGATATTTCTGCTTCCTATTTCTTTTGCAAGTGATTTTGTCATCCCGATTAATCCAGCCTTTGATGCACAATAATTAACTTGTCCTGGATTTCCAACCACACCTACTACAGATGCCATATTTACTATTTTTCCGTATTTTTGCTTTAACATTATCGGAGTCACTGCTTTTAAACAGTTGAAAGCCCCTTTTAAATTTGTTTTTATTACTCTATCAAAATCTTCTTCTTTCATTCTTATAATAAGATTGTCTTTTGTTATTCCAGCATTGTTTACTAATATATCAACTCTTCCAAATTCTTTTTTTGCTTCTTTTATAAGATTTTCTGCTTGTTCTAATTCGCTTACATCTGCTTTTACTACTAATACTTGAGAACCTAAATCTTCTAATTCTTTTTTAACTTTTAATGCTTCTTCCTCATTATTTCTATAATTAATAACTACATTTGCCCCTTCTTTTGCAAATTTTGTAGCTATACATTTTCCTATGCCTCTTGATGCACCTGTTATTACAGCACATTTTCCCTTTAACATAAAATCCTCCATTTTAGCTTTTATAAGTTTTATAAAGCCACTTTAATATATAATTTCTTTATAATTCCAAATTTGATATTGTGCTTTCTAATGAATCAATATCACACACATTATATATTTTTACTGATTTATCTATTTTTTTTACAAATCCACTTAATGCTTTTCCTGGGCCAACTTCTATAAAAGTGTCCACACCCTTGTTTATTAAATCTCTTATGCTCTTTTCGAATAAAACTGGTGACATTATTTGTTGTCTAAGTAGCTCTTTTATATCATCGTCTTTTTTATAGGGGGCACCTTTTACATTTGAATATACAACCTTTTTAAAATCATTTATATCTGCTTTTTTTACTTCTTCATAAAATTTATAACTTGCATCTTTGTACATCGAACAGTGAAACGGACCACTTACCTTTAATGGAAGTGCCCTTCCACCAAGTTCTTTTGCTATTTTAACACTCGCCTCTAAAGCTTTTACTTCTCCTGAAATTACTGTTTGACCAGGACAATTATAATTTGCACCTTCGACTAATCCAAATTCACTTGATCTTTTTATCAATTCTTCAATCTTTTCTGGACTTAATTTTAAAACTGCCACCATACTTCCTTCTTCTGGGCTTATAGCACTATCCATTATCTCAGCTCTCTTTTTGATTAGTTTAATTCCATCTTCAAAACTTATCACACCAGAATCAACAAGTGCACCATATTCACCTAATGAAAGTCCCAAGGTATACTTAGCAGAAATTCCTCTAAGCTCTACAGCCTTAGCACATGCAAGCGATGTAAGTAGGATTGCTGGTTGTGAATATTTAGTTCTTTTTAAATCATCTTCATTACCATTAAAAATCATCTCTTTCATAGGCATATTTAAAATCTCATCACCCATATCGAATATTTCTTTACATTCATATATATTGTCATATAAACTTTTTCCCATGCCTACATATTGTGAACCTTGCCCTGGAAAAAGAAATGCTATATTCTCATTCATAATCTCCTCCATATAAAACTTGTGTAATTTATTTATGCATTGAATTTAAAACTTATATTATTTGTCTATTTATAATTTATACATTTATCAAACTCAGTCATTAGCTCTTCTATTATTTCCTTGCAACTTTGCTCCTTTTTCACAAGTCCCGCTATTTGACCTGCCATAACACTTCCATTTTCTGTGTCACCTTCTATAACTGCTTTTCTTAAAGCACCTCTAGTTAAAGATTCTAGTTTTTCAGAATTCGAATTACTTTTTTCTATTTTTATATACTCTCTAGTTAGTTTATTTCTAAGAACTCTTACTGGATGAGAAGTTGAAGTCCCTGTAACTTCTGTTTCTATATCTTTAGCTTTTAATACTTTTTCTTTATAGTTTTTATGTACATTACATTCATTTGAAACTAAAAAGCGAGTTCCCATTTGGACACCGACAGCTCCCAACATAAATGATGCCGCGATTCCTCTTCCGTCTCCAATTCCCCCAGCTGCTATAACTGGAATATTCACTGCATCTACAACTTGTGGAACTAAACTCATTGTAGTCGTTTGGCCTATATGTCCGCCAGACTCCATTCCCTCAGCTATCACGGCATCTGCACCGAACTTCTCCATTCTTTTTGCAATTGCTACTGATGGAACTACTGGAATAACCTTAATTCCGTGACCTTTCCACATTTCTATATATTTACCTGGACTTCCTGCACCCGTTGTAACTACAAGAACTTTTTCATCACATACTAAGCGTGCTATCTCATCTGCATTATCTTGCATAAGCATTATATTTACACCAAATGGTTTATCTGTTAGCTCCTTTGCTTTTCTAATTTGTGCTCTTACAACTTCTGTTGGTCCAACACCACTTATTATCCCAAGGCCACCTGCCTCACTAACTCCAACAGCAAGAGATGCATCTGCAATCCATGCCATACCTCCTTGTATTATTGGATATTTTATATTCAATAATTCTGTTATCACATTACAATTCATAACCTCGTTAAATCCTCTCTTAATATATTTTAATAAATCTAACTAAATAGCTAGTTAGATTTATTTGGATTTATTAAATTTTCACTTTGCAATAATACTACTTAACTGCAACTTTTCCTTCTATGTATGCAACTAAATCTTGAACTGATTTTAGATTTTCAGCATCTTCTATTTCAATATCGAATTCTTCTTCTATCTCAGTAACTAATTCAAAAACATCTAGTGAATCTATTTCTAAAGATTCAAAAGTACTTTCCAATTTTATATCGTCCTTTTCTAAAGATAAACTTTCTACCATTATTTCTTGTATTTTTTCAAACATAATTTTTCCTCCTAATTTTGATATTAATTTTTTGTTTTTTAATTTTAATCTTAGTAAATCTTTTATTCCCTTATTTTTTTATAATTTAATTAAATTAAATTAATTTTGAGTATTATCCCAAATTAATTATTTTGCCATTTTATTAAACAGGCTCCAGACGTAAGCCCTGCCCCAAATCCAACTGCAATTAATTTATCTTCTTTTTTAAGCAAATTCTTTTCACTCATTTCGCTTATTGCAATTGGTATTGATGCTGCTGAAGTATTTCCATATTCATCTATATTTATATAGAATTTATCCACAGGAATTTCTAACTTCTTGGCAGCAAATTGAATAATTCTTTCATTCGCCTGGTGCGGTATTATATAAGCTATATCTTCTAGACTTAAATCATTATCTCTTAAAATTTGCTTTATTAGACTTACTATCTCAACTGTTGCAAATTTAAAAATCTCACTTCCATTCATATTTAAGTATGGATTCATTCTTATTTTTTCATCGATATATGGGTTTGTTAAATCCTTAGCGCCAATAGTGAGATTTTCCCACTTTATTCCTTTTGATTTACATATGACATCTAAAATCCCTTTATTTTCACTAAGTGATAAGACCACAGCCCCAGCACCATCTCCAAATAAAACACATGTTGATCTATCATTCCAATCAATTGATTTTGATAAAGTTTCAGCACCGATTACTAAAGCTTTTTTTATATTATTTGAAACCATTATAGATTTCGCAACATTAATTCCATATATAAATCCAGAACATGCAGCACCTAAATCAAATGCAAATGCATTTTTTGCTCCTATATTTTTCTGAACTATACAAGCTGTAGCAGGTGTATACATATCTGGTGTGCATGTGGCAACGATTATTAAATCTATGTCACATACATCTATATTCGAATCATGAATTGCATTTAAAGCTGCTTTTGATGCTATATCTGATGTATTTTCATTTGTAGTAATATGCCTTTGTTTTATACCAGTTCTTGAAACTATCCATTCATCACTCGTTTCTACAATCTGACTTAACATATTGTTAGTAACTATTTTTGATGGAATATATTTTCCAACACCAGCTATAACTACATTGTTCATCTATTCCCCCCTCTTTTAGTTACAAAATATTTGTTTTTACAATTATTTATACATTAAATATTTTGATTATCAAAATTTATTATGAACAAAATATATTATATTCAAACAAAAAAGTCAACTATATTTTTTATAGTCATAACTCTCAAAGAATATAAAAATATTGAAAACACTAATTTTGCAAAACTTATGTTTTTTTAAAAAACATTATAATTTACCTATTAAAAATATTTTTCTTTATTTAGATAATTTTTTATAGTATAATGAGCTCAATCTTAGTAAACCTTTTATATCCTATAGGGAGGAAACTTATGAAACCATTAATAATTGGAGATTTAATTATAAAAACACCTGTAATTCAAGGTGGAATGGGAATTGGAATATCCAGAGAAAATCTTGCATCAGCTGTTAGTAATGCTGGAGGACTTGGAGTAATTTCAGGTATAAATATAGGATATGATGAAGAAGGATTTAATAAAGATCCGCTTTCTACAAATCTAAAATCATTAAAAAAACATATACAAAAAGCAAAAGAATTATCAAATAACAAACCTCTAGGTATAAATCTTATGGTTGCTATGAATTTTTATGAAGAACATGTAAAAACTGCTATCGAAGCTGGAATTGATATTATAATATCAGGTGCCGGACTTCCTATAAAATTGCCGAAATTTATAGGAAATTCAAACGTTAAAATTGCACCAATAGTATCTTCTGCTAAGGCATGCAAATTATTACTTAAAATGTGGGATAAAAAATATAATAAAACTGCTGATATGATAGTAGTTGAAGGACCAAAAGCTGGTGGTCATCTAGGATTTCATAGAGATGATTTAAAAGATATAGATTCTATAGATTATGATGGAGAATTTATGAGAATATTAGAAATCACAAAAGAATATGGCCAAAAATACGACAAAGAAATACCAGTAATAGCCGCTGGTGGTATTTCAACAAGCTCTTATGTGAAAAAATATATAAATATGGGAGCTGCAGGAGTACAAGTCGGAACTTTATTTGTAGCAACAGAAGAATGTGATGCAAATATAACCTTCAAAAATACATATATCAAATGCAAAAAAGAAGATATAAAAATCATTAAGAGTCCAGTTGGTCTTCCTGGAAGAGCTATTTACAATAAATTTTTAGAAAAACTTGAATCAAATAAACCTAAAATAAAAAAATGCTATAACTGTATGGAAACATGTAATCCTTCATCTACGCCTTACTGTATATCTCAAGCACTTATAAATGCGGTAAATGGTGATATAGATAATGCCCTTTTATTTTGTGGTGCTGAGACTTATAAAATAAATAAAATTAAAACTGTAAAAAAAGTTGTAGATGAATTAATATCAGGAATTTAATAACTTAGATGCTGTTCCTGAAACAGGTGCAATCGTATTTGCAACATTCCCAAAAGTAAAAAATACAACAGGATTCCCAGCGCGTGTGTTTGCAATATATGAAGTTTAAATTTTAAAATAAATTAATTTCGAAGGTTATAAATTATGTCTTATGAATATGATGAACAACACATAAGATTTCTAAAATTAAAAGAATCACTATTCGACAAAGAAACTACTTATCTAAGTACTATAGATAAAGAGATGATGGGACTTGTAATATCATCAACAAACGGGTGCACATATTGCCTAACTACACATGGTGATATACTACGTGGCCTTACAAAAAGTAGACACACTTACATATAATTATAGAATAGCTAAACTAACAGACAAACAACGTGCTCTTTGCGACTTTGCCTATTTTACAACTGCAAAACCTAGAGAAATCGACAAAGACCAAGTTGAAAAATTAAGAGCTGTTGGATTTAACGACCATGAAATACTAGAAGCATCATTTGTCGTAGGATTTTTCAATTATACAAATAGATGAGTTAGTTCTATAGGTGTTACCTAACCCTGGTAACTTTAATCATAATAGAAATTTTAAATAATGATAATCTTGTTTCACTTAAAATGGCAATGCTAATTAATAGCACTGCCATTTTTTAATAATTATTTAATTTATATTAATCTTACCCAATACCACCTAACAGTATTCCGACTACAAATACAAATATAGATATAAATACATAAACGTATTTAGCTGTAGATTTAAACCAAGAACCTAATGTTTTGCTTGAACCTGTTTCTATTTCTGCTTTTGCCTTGTCAACTCCGATTACCCAGAAGAACATAACACCAGCGATAAATGCTCCAAGTGGCGCTATATATATAGATGAGAAATCTAATAATGTTCCTAAAATATTTCCGTCCTCTACGAATAAACCTATAGCAAATGCTACTATACATACACCTATTACAGCTATTTTTCTATCTATATACAAATTATTTTGTATAGCTTCAATTGGCACTTCTAATAAACATACAAGTGTAGTTATAGATGCACAAATTAATGATATAAAGAATAATATCGCAAATACTCTACCAAAAGGCATTAATTTAAATACTGATGGCAATGTTATAAATAATAGTGGTGGTCCTGATGCTGGATCTAGACCAAACGCAAATACTGAAGGTATTATAACAAGTGCTGCTGTTAATGCTGCAATTGTATCAAATAATACTGTTTTTCTAGCACCATCTATTATATCCATATCTCTACCTAAATAACTTCCATATACAAGCATCCCAGAACCTGATAAAGATAGTGAGAAAAATGCTTGTCCTAATGCATATATCCATGTTTTTGGTTGAGATAAAAACTCCCATTTAGGTATAAATAGATATTTAAATCCATCCATAGCACCATCTAGTGTGCAAACTCTGACTAAAAGTATTAAAAATAATACATAAAATGCTGGCATCATTACTTTGTTTATCTTTTCAATTCCTGAAGATATTCCAAATAATGATACTATTAACACTATTAGTAATGCTATAAAGTGCCATGGTACGCTTCCAAATGAACCTGATATTTGTCCAAAATATGCTCTAGAATCTGTTGCAGTTAATGCACTTCCTGTTATATATCCAACTAAAAATCTTATAAACCAGCCTACTACTATTGCATATCCAACTGCTATTATAAATGTCCCTACTACAGGAATTACTCCTAATACTTTTCCACCTTTTTTCCCCTTAGTTTGTAAGGCTTTGTCAAATGCACCGATTGGACCTGATTGCATCATTCTACCAAATGCAAATTCGCCCATCAATCCTGTTGAGCCTAAAAGAATTATAAATATTATATAAGGTATTAAAAATGCAGCTCCACCATATTGACCTATTCTGTATGGAAATAACCATATGTTTCCCATTCCAACTGCAGAACCTACACATGCTAAGATAAATCCTATATTAGAAGTAAAACTGTCCCTTTTTGTTAAAGTTTGTTCCATATCATTTGTGATTTAGACTAAGATCTAAAATCACGTTCCCCCTCTTCTATTTTTACTAATTTTTCTTCTACTATTTCTCTTACTTTTTCGCTTGGTAATTTATTAAGTTCTTCTTTTATTAATGTAGTTCCTTCTTTGTCTTTATTGTGTTCATCATATCCACCGACACTAGTTTTTGAACCAGCACCCATTTGAGATACGCCTAAATGTAGTGCCATTTTTCTAGCTTCTGCAGATTCTCTTCTGAGTCAGTCTAACTAAATGGTAGCACTGTTTACAAAATACAGCAACATTTCTTGATATTTATACATTTTTCTTCTTATTTATACAAAAAGAGAAAACAGATTTAATCCGTTTTCTCTCTATCACTCAATAATTTATATAAATTAGAATCTAAAGTCACGTTCTCCTTGTGCTATTTTTACTAATCTTTCTCCAACAATTTCTCTAGTTCTATCTCTTGGTATTTTCTTAACTTCTTTTTGTATTAAATCTTCACCAGCTTTTGTAGTATCATCACTTGCATAATCTTCTAGATATTCTTTTAATGTCATAAGTGCGTTTGGTTGACAACAGTTGGCGATTTGGCCACTCTTACATAGTGACATAAATCTATCTCCTGTTCTACCTTCTCTATAACAGGCAGTGCAGAAACTTGGAATATATCCCATTTTTAATAACCAGTTTACAACTTCATCTAATGTTCTATCATCATCTACATCAAATTGCGCACTTGTTACTTCTTCTTTTACTCCTAGCTCTCTATCTGCATATCCTCCAACACTTGTTGAAGATGCTCCACTTATTTGAGATATACCTAGATGTAATACTTTTTCTCTAGTTTTTTGTGATTCTCTAGTAGATACTATCATACCTGTATAAGGAACTGCTAGACGTATTATTGCTACGATTTTTTGGAATATTTCATCTGATAGTGCATCTGGGAAATCTGCTGGGTCTATATCATCTGCTGGTCTAAGTCTTGGCACTGATATTGTATGTGGTCCAACACCAAATCTTGCTTCTAGATGTTCTGCATGCATTAATATTCCTACTAATTCATATTTATATGTGCTAAGACCATATAAAACGCCTAGTCCTACATCATCTATTCCACCTTCCATCGCTCTATCCATTGCCTCTGTATGGTATGCGTAGTCGTGTTTTGGTCCTGTTGGATGTAGTTTTTCATATGAATCTTTGTTGTAAGTTTCTTGGAATAATATATATGTACCTATTCCAGCTTCTTTTAATTTTCTATAATTTTCAACTGTTGTCGCTGCTATATTTACATTTACTCTACGGATTGCCCCATTTTTATGTTTTATGCTGTAGATAGTATTTATACATTCTAGTATATACTCGATTGGATTGTTTACTGGGTCTTCTCCTGCCTCTAGTGCTAGTCTTTTATGTCCCATATCTTGAAGTACTATTACTTCTCTTCTTATTTCATCTTGTGTTAATTTCTTTCTCGCTATAGTTTTATTTTTAGCATGATATGGACAATATACACATCCATTCACACAGTAATTTGAAAGATATAGTGGTGCGAACATTACTATACGATTACCATAAAATCTTTTTTTAAGGTCTTCAGCTAATTTGAACATTCTGTCTGTCAATTCTTCATCATCACATTCTAAAAGAACTGCTGCCTCTCTATGAGTTAACCCCTTTGCTCTATTAGCCTTGTCTAATATTCCTTCAATTAATTCTTTGTTCCCCTTGTTCTTTTTAGCATACTCTAATGATTCTAAAATTTCCTCATTATTTATAAATTCTTCTGCCTTACATGATTTTGGATCATATCCCATTTTTATTTCCCCCAATTTATTGAATTTTTTAGACTGAATAAAGGTAAAATGGTATGAATTTCTGCATAAAACAAAAATACCCCTGTATATACAAAGGCATAATCATACTATACATTTTGTATATCACCATCTTTTTACCTAAGAAGATTCTCTTGTAATTAGATTGATACAATTTAAATTTTCTTTCCTATTGGTTATATACTTTTAGGTCAGCCATACTTAAATGGTAGCATTATAGTTAGATTTCAGCAATATTTAAATAATTTTTTATAAACTTTACATAATTCTTTATTTTTTTCTAAATTTATATATAACTGCTCTTTTTATGTATATTTTTTATATTAAGCGTCAGAATTATTTATTAAATAGTTCATATTAATTTGTATAATAGATAAGAGAATGTTTAACAAATTTATAACAGGAGATGAAATAATGAATAGTACGACAAAGAATTTGACACTTGCATCTATACTTACTTCACTATGTGTAGTAATAACTATTTTTGCATTGTCGACAGGTATTGGTTATGGACTTTATCTCGATTTTGCCATACCAATATTTTTTGCTATAGTTTATTTAAAATGTGGTGGTAAATATAGCATATTAAGTGGAATAGTTTCCGTTTTACTTGTGTTTATTGTAGTGGGCGACCTCACTGGTGCACTATTTATGAGTCAAAGCTTTTTACTTGGGATAGTATGTGCTTATTTTATGGACAAAGATAGTATTTTAATGGAAGATATATTTTTCTCTTCAATCTTTAGCACAATTCTTATAATGGTAATCGACATATACACTAAGGCTTTAAGTGGGACTAGTATTATTACTGAATTCCAAGAAATGATTGCTTGGTTTCCATATAAAGAATATGTCAATATTGTTTTTTATTGTTTAATAGCATTTTATTGTTCTGGAATGTGTTTTTCTATATACTATCTATCTTTATTCTTAGGTAAAAAACTAAAACTTTTAACACCAAATGCACAGAAAAAATATTATATATTCAGGAATTTAAAATTATTCAATAGATTTTTATGTTTTAAAAGAAATACCTTTTATTCATGTTGCCTTTATATAGTATTTATAGATATGTTGAATCTTTTTAACTTCGATATAAAATTTATTTACCTTAGAATTATTTTAATATCAGTTCAATACATAGCTTATTATTATGTGATTAGAGATTCATTAATTATTATAAAAGATTTTATAATTACTCATACTAAAAAGGTTCTCTATCTCAGATTATTTATGTGGATATGCTTGGTTTTATTTTTAATAGACTTTAGAATTTCAGTTTATATTTTTGCAATTATATCTTGTTTTATCGATATGAAAAATAATATGAGAATTCACCAAAAGAAAATTATAGATCTATTTTATGAAAAAAAATTGATTTAAAAGCTAGACCTCAATAAAAGATTTTATTCTAACTTTATAAAGAAATCTTTATTTTAAAGACCTTTTATAAGATAGATTTCTTTGTAACACATGTACGAAAATTATAATTATCCACAATTTTAAAGGAACATAATTTCCTATATGTTATAAAAAAGTATACTTTAAAAAATTAAAGGCTATAGCAATAAAAATTAAACTTTTTTTGCCATAGCCATTTTTTATATATTTTACTTTTTATATACTTTTTATATTTATAATTGTTATTTATAATTTTACATATTTATCTTATTGTTATTATAATCAAAATATCCAAAACTTAAATCTTTATAGTTATATTTACTTAAATCAATAATTGTCATATCAGGTTCATTTAATGTGGTTTCTTTAGTTTCTACTAATTTTTTATCTGAATATACATTTGATTTTATAGATGTTATTCCATTAGATAGTGTTACTAATGCTTTTTTATCTAGATTTTTCCCATAATCTATTACAAAACTTCCACCCATTATATCGTAGTCCTGATGTGTTATATATCTCTCTCCAAGCTCGATATATAGTGGTTTTAGTTTATCGTTATCTTTTTCAAACACACATACTCCCAATTTTTCTTTATTAGAGTGGTCGACAAATCCAGCAATTATGTTATTTTCTATTGATTTTATACTAAAAACATATATATTTTCTATTTCACCTGTAGATTTAAAATTCGATATACTTTCTCTTATATAAAATAGCTCCTTATCATACATATAATCTATTTCACTGTCTTTTGCTATATAATCTACCCCTAGTTGACCATATGAAATTGGGTCTTTATCGTATATTTGACTAGCACTAGGATTTGATATAAAGAATACTACCCAAAATACAAATGCTATAAAAAGTATTTTAGGTGTTTTATACACCATTTTTTTATATTTTAAGATATTTTCTATTCTTTTTTTAGCATAATTTTCACCAAAAGCCAATGGACAAAGCAAGTCTAAAGTTGATGTAGTTGCAAACTCTAATAATGAATTACTATAATCTACTTTTATATCTATTTTAAAATCTTTCATAACTCTTTCATCACAAGACATCTCCATATCTTGTGTCATAAGTTCAAATGCCTTCCAAACAATCGGATTAAACCAATGTATTATTACAGCTAAGAAGTAAACTTGTTTTACTATATAATCGAATCTCTTTATATGTACTTCTTCGTGATGTATTAGATATTCTTGTTCTCTTTCGCAAATTCCAAGTGGAAGATATATTTTAGGTTTTATTATACCAAATACAAATGGCGAATCTATACGATCAGTCTCATATATATTATCTTTTATAAGTGTTGCTGTGCATATTTTTTTCCTCATTTTTATATAAGATATTATTGTGTGTAGACTTAAAAGTATTATTCCTGCAATCCATAATATTATAGCTATCCACAATATATATTCTATTTTACTTCGATTTAAATTAAATGCTTCTATATTTAGATTGTTTGATATATACTCCCTAATTTTATTATTTTCTAAATGTTTAACTATATCTGTATTTATAGGTTTATTAAAATATTTTAGTTTAATAAGCGATAAATCACTATATATATTTATAGGTATAATCAATCGTAGAAATAAACCTGCCCACAATAAATATGAGTATATCTTTGGAAACTTAGATAACATATATCTTCCTATTAATATAACTAAAAATAATACTACTCCCAATCTAGTCATATTAAAAACTGTATTAAACATTGTTGATAAAATATTCATAGATTCTCCCCCTTATCTCTAAATAGTTTAATCTTCTTTATAAGAATCTATTAATTTTTTTAACTCTTCAGCTTCATATTTTGATATTTTTTTATTTCCAAAGAATGCTGTCAAAAACTTAGGTAGTGAACCACCAAATGACTTTTCAACAACTTCATGGCTCTCATAAATCTGAGTGTCCTCTCTTTTTACTATAGCTGTAACTACTGTATTTTCATTTTTTAATATACCTCTTTGAGCTAATTTCCTTAAAACAGTGTATGTAGTTGACTTTTTCCATCCAAGTTTTTCATTACATACTTTTACTAAATCCCCTGACTTTATCGGCTCCTCATCCCAAATAATATTCATAAATTTAAGTTCTGCATCGAATAATTTATATTTTTCCATAATACCTCTCCTTTTTGGTTTATCATAGTAAACCACTTTATTAATTATAAGTTTATCACGATAAACCAAATTTGTACACACTAAAAATCTCTAAAACATATTTATTTTTTCTCTAATTTTTTTATTTAAAATAAAAAAACTTAGAGCACAGTATTTAAACTTTACCCTAAGTTTTTATTTTATTATTGAACTTATTTCTTATTATTTTATAGCATCTGCTATTTCATCTATCATTTGGTTTGTAGACTCGATTCCACCAGTCATTGTATACCATATAACAGAGTTTAAGTAAACTATATTTCCATTTTTAGCAACTTCTGTTTTATTCATTACTTCATTGTCAAATAATTTAGATGCAGCTTCACCTTTACCAGTAACTGCTCCTCTATCTACAACAAATACATAATCTGATTTATTTTCTAAGAAATATTCAAATGATACTTGTTGCCCGTGAGTTGAATCGTCTATATTTTTGTCAACTTCAGTAAATCCTAAACCATTATATATTAATCCATATCTTGATTTAGCAGAAAATACACTTATACTTCCTTCATTAGCCATAACAACACTAGCAGTTAATCCTTTTTCTGCCACAGTTTTGTTTACTTTTGCTATTTTAGCTTCTATTTCATCTATAGCTTTTTTAGCTTCATCTTGTTTATCAAATAAGTTTCCTAAATCAGTAACTACAGTTTTGAATGAATTCATGTAATCTTGTCCATCTACTGCTAAGTTTACAGTTGGAGCTATTTCTTTGAAACTATCTATATCTTCTGCTTGTCTTCCACCTATTATTATTAAATCTGGATTTAAAGACTCAACTGCTTCAAAATCAGTTTCTTTTAAGCTTCCTACATTAGTGTATTTATCATCTGAGTAATTTGATAATATTTCTGGCATTTTTCCGTTTTTAGGTAGACCAACTACCGCATCAACACCTAAGTTTTTTAATATATCTGCTACACCATAATCAAATACTACAACTCTTTTTGGATTCTTTTTTAATTCTGCTTTTTCGCCATTTGCATCTGTTACCTGAACAGTTGTTTGTTCAGCACTTTGTTCTTGCTGTGTTTGTTGATTTTGTGATCCCGAATTTAATTTAGTAAATCCAAACACTCCTAATCCTAATACTAAAATTCCACCTACTATGGCAGCTGCTTTTTTGTTCATTTTTATTCTCCCAATAATATATAATGACTTTTTTATTAAGTCCTATATAACCTTTCTTTAATTTTTTATTTTTAATAATAAATACTTATTTTTTTACCATCTATATCTTTGACATCAAAGTCCATCTCGTATATATCTTCAAGTGTCTCTTTATTTATTATCTCATCAACTATTCCTTCTTTTGCAATCATACCGTTTTTTAAGCAGATTATATAATCAGAATAACAAGATGTGAAGTTAATATCATGCATAACTAAGATTATTGTTTTTCCAAGCTCATCACAAAGTTTTTTTAGAACTTTCATCATCTGAACTGAATTATTCATATCTAAGTTATTTAGAGGTTCATCTAAGAATATATATTCAGTGCCTTGAGCTATAACCATTGCAATATATGCTCTTTGTCTTTGACCACCACTTAACTCGTCTAGATATTTATCTTGAATATCAGTAAGTCTCATATACTCTATAGCTTCTTCTACATATTTAATATCTTCTGCTTGTAATTTTCCCTCGCAATATGGAAATCTACCAAAACTAACAAGTTCTCTAATTGTTAGTCTTATATTTATATTGTTTGATTGCTTTAATATAGCAATCTTTTTAGATAATTCTTTTTTGTCCCAGCTATCTAGTTCTTTTCCTTCTATAAATACTTGACCACCGTCTCTTTTCA
>OLSC01001590.1_pt1 | contig 19962 bp, 20 predicted proteins | sample 1672881 | NCBI WGS metagenome assembly OLSC01 (sample SAMEA3136733, study PRJEB25190) | human gut metagenome | biome: human gut; feature: human-associated habitat; material: faeces | place: Austria | collected 2013
GAAGAAGTTCGTACAACCTGTACGGTCTGTACTTGTACGCACCTGTACGGCGAATCGAAGCAAATTAAAACGCGTCATCGTTTATATTTCGCATTTCTGTACGCCGTACAGATCGTACAGGTTATTTGAAGTCCGTACAGATTTTTTGTACACCCCAAGAAGGAGCGTGATCTATGAAAGCCCAATACGGCATTTTAAGGTTCAAAAAGTACAAGGGGCCTGCCATCAGCCCCATCGAAGCCCACAACGAGCGCACCAAGGAGCAGTACGCCAGCAACCCGGACATCGACACGAACCGGAGCCGCTACAACCTCCATTTGGTGCGGCCGCAGGGCAGATACCGGGAAGAAGCCGACCGCATGATAGCCGCCGCCCACTGCCGTGTCCGCAAGGACAGTGTGCGGGTGGTGGAAGCTCTTGTCACCGCCAGCCCGGAGTTTTTCAAGGATAAGACCAACCGGGAGATCAAGGCGTATTTCGAGTATGCCTTGGAGTTTCTGAAAAGCAAGCAGAACGCCCAAACTTTTATCTCGGCTGTTGTCCACATGGACGAGAAAACGCCCCACCTGCACCTCTGCTTCGTGCCCCTGACTGCTGACGGACGGCTGAGCGCGAAAGAGATCATTGGCAACCGCAAGAACCTTGTGAAGTGGCAGGACGAGTTCTGGCAGCACATGGTCAAGCAGTACCCGGAGCTGGAACGGGGCGAAAGCGCCAGCCAGACCGGGCGAGAGCACATCCCGCCCCGCATCTTCAAGGAGATGACCCAGTTGACCAAGCAGAAGGAGCAACTGGATGCCCTGCTGGTGGGTATCAACCCCTTCAACGGCAAGAGCCGTGCGGCGGAGATCAGCAAAGTGCTGGACAGCTATATTCCCAACGTAGCACGGATGAGGGACCAGCTGCGAAAGTACAACGTAGCCTTCACCAAGACCGCCACCGAAAACGAAAAGTTGAAAGAGAAGAACAAGACGCTCTCTGCCTCGCTGGACAAAGCGAAGGAAGGGAGCGTCTTGAAGCGTCTGGAGGATGCCAAGCTGCGGCAGGACTATGAAGCCGCCCTGAAAACGCTGGACAGCATCCCGCCGGAGGTCATTCGATTTTATGAGAACCGCACGCAGGAGCCTGCGATGCGCCACGATAAGTAAGGAGCAATGCCTATGTGTAATAAAATGTACGAGAATGTGAAATCTTTGGATTATACGAAAAAGTTCTTGCAGTCGGACTCTGATCCGGCTACAATGGAGGTGGTCACTCGAACCAATGCCGTCAAGTCTCCGACCAACAGCCCTGAGACCACAAAGCTGGTGTACACGGTAAAGGAAGTCGCACAGATGCTGGCCATCAGCCAGCGTGCCGCCTACAACCTGTGCAACAGCACCACCGAGTTCCGTGTCCTGCGGGCAGGCGGAAGCATCCGCATCCCGAAAGACAGCTTCGATGCGTGGCTCTACCGGGCAGCTTGATAAGGAGGCAAATCTATGGCATATATCACGAAACGCGGCAGCTCTTACAGTGTCCGCTACACCTATCAGGACGAGCACGGCAAGAGCTGCGACAAATGGGAGAGCTTTCCCACCAAAGAGGAGGCGGTGAAACGCCAGAAGCAGATCGAGCATGAGCTGGCGACCGGCAATTTCCTGATCCCGTCCACGGTGACGGTGGCAGAGTTCCTGATGGACTGGCTGCCCAAGCAGTGCAGCAAGCACAAGTGGGCACCCAAGACCTACCAGTCCAATCTGGCGCTCATCCAGAACCTCATCATCCCTTATATCGGGGAGATGCAGATGCAGAAGCTGCGGCCCTACCACATCGAAGCCCTGTACGACACCCTGAGCAAGACCCCCTGCGGGCAGTATGTGGGCGGCAAGCGGCGAGACCTCTCGCCCAAGCAGCAGAAGCGCACCCTCTCCGGCACTACCCTCCATGAGGTCCACCAGCTTCTGCACAATTCCTTTCTGCTGGCGGTGGAATGGGGCATCCTCATCAAAAGCCCCGTCCCGGTGGAAGCCCCCAAAAAGACCACCCAAGAGCGCAGCATCTGGGAAGTGGACGAGATGCGGGCAGCGCTGGACAGCATGGAGGACCCCATCCTGCATCTGGCAGTGCACCTGACGCTGGTGGGTGCGCTGCGGGAAGGGGAGGTGGCAGGTCTGACCCCGGAGGACATCGACTTTGATGCCGCCAACGGCATGGGCACCTTCACCGTCAACCGTTCCATGCAGCGGGTGCAGAAGGACACGCTGGCACAGGTGGACAAGGGCTGCATCCTCCGCATCTTCCCGGACAAGCTGGAGGGCAGCAAGACCTCCCTCATCCTGAAGGACACCAAGACCGAGGCCTCCTGCCGCACCATCTTTATGACCGCTGCCCTGCGTGAGGAACTGAAGCAGTGGCTGGAACGCTTGAAACGGGAAGAAGCCCTCGACCCGGAGCGGTACCGCAACAGCGGGATGCTGCTGCGGCTGCCCAACGGTCTGGCGGTGGAGCCGGTGCTCATCCGCAAAAAGTTCCTGAAATGGCAGGACGCACACCCGGAGTTCCCCCGCATCGTCTTTCACGGTCTGCGGCATTCCAGTGCCACCTACCAGTTGATGATCTCCGGCGGTGACATCAAGGCGGTGCAGGGGACTACCGGTCACGCCAGTGCGGATATGCTGGTGAACACCTACGCCCATATCCAGCAGTCCTCCCGTGTGGAGCTGGGCAAGAAGTTTGAAAGCGGCTTCTATGCCAAGCCCGACACCCCCAGCCCGCAGGCTGTACCCGCCGCAGGCGAACCCACCATCTCCATGACGGCTCTTTTGGAATTGCTCAAGGATGCCGACCCGGAAATGAAGGCAAAGCTCCGCTTGGCACTGCTCACCTGATGCAAAAAAGGGCACTGATTGCAATGCAATACAGCGCCCTACATAATCGGACATGGATAACACCGACCGTGCAAAAACCGTGCAGAAACCGTGCAGCCATGGCTTACAAAACAAAAAAGCCATGAAATCTTTCGATTTCACGGCATTTTCTGGTGCACCTCGCGCACTCATATCCGAACTTTTCTCCGCTTTCACGGCTTCCCCGAAAGCGACCGTTTCTGTGCCTTCCTTATAGTTAAAGGTAATGAGGACCTTATCATCGTAGAGATAGATGGCATTGATGAAGGTATCCACCAGTGCCTGTCGCTGCTCCGGCTGGGTCATATCAAGTTTACGGAAACGGAGCAGCCAAAACCGGACGAACTCTTCTTTCATCTTCGGCTTGGCAAGCCGTTCCTCTGCAATGCGGGCTTGCAGTTCTTTTCGCTGATCTTCCAGAGCTTCCAGCCGCTCCTTGGTGGAGCTGGTCAGAATGCCCATCTGGATAGCGTTCAGCATATTGGTGATGCCGACTTCCGTTTCCTTCAACTGCTTTTCGTAGATGGGCAGGTCTGTGCTTTCCTGATTTTGCAATTCCATGACTTTGACAATGATGGCATTCATGGAAGCGTCATCTTCCACCAGCTTCATGGTTTCGTTGACCACCAGATCTTCCAGCCACTGTTTCCGCACGGCCTTTTTATCGCAGGTCTTTTTCTTCTTGGCAGCAGCACACTTATAATAGGTGTACATCTTCCCGGTGTGGCTGACACCGCTTTCGCCGAACATCAGCGCACCGCACTTGCCGCAGTACAGCTTGGTGGTGAGCAGATAGATTTCCTCTGCCTTATGACGGGCAGGGGCCTTTTTATTTTTCGCCAGCTTTTTCTGCACCTTGTTGAACAGCTCTTCCGATACCAATGCCGGGATCGCATTGGGCTGTACCACATCCCGCAAACGCAATTCGCCGATGTACCGTCGATTACTCAGCATCCGCTGAATCGTATTGTAGGACATCTCCCCGCCCATTGAATTTTTGATGTTGTGCGCCTTCAACCAATCCCGCAGGTCAGTCATGGTCGCACCGTCCGCATACTTCTGGAACGTCTGCTCCACATACGGAGCCAACAACGGGTCGGGCTGGTAATGCCGGGTCTCATCGATCATGTAGCCGAACGGAATCGTGCCACCATTATAAATGCCCTTGAGAGCGTTCTCGGTCATGCCGCGCACGACCTTTTCGGACAGGTCAGCCGAGTAGTATTCGGCGTAGCCTTCCAGCACCGATTCCAGAATGATGCCCTCCGGGCCAGCCGAAATGACTTCTGTTGCCGACACCAGTTTCACACCATTGCGTTTCAGCTGGGTCTTGTACCGTGCGCTGTCGTAACGGTTCCGGGCAAAGCGGTCCAGCTTCCAGACAATGATGACATCAAAGATCCCGCGCTCGCTGTCTTTGATCATTTGCTGAAACTGCGGGCGGTTGTCCGTTTTTGCAGAGACGGCACGGTCGATATAGTGCTTCACCACCGTGAAGCCGTTCTTTTCCGCATAGGCTGTGCATTCACGGATCTGGCCTTCAATGGATTCTTCTCGCTGGCTGTCAGTGGAATAACGGGCATAGATCACGGCAGTCATGGCAGGCACCTCGCTTTTTTTACATCAGTGAACGGTGGAGCGTTCATCCGAACCAATGTTTCGTATAATTTATATACCATATTTTGCAATGAAGTGCAATAGAATAATGAAATCAACGAACAGCATTTACTTCTTTTTGTAATAAGATACCCACCGACCTGTGGTTTTCGCCATAAGCTGGTGAGCATCTGTTCTTCTTGGTCTATAATCACTGATGGCGCAGTAATGGACATACCGTCCTTGTTGTATCTGGTTAATTGCAGTTTCGGAGTACAACAAAAAATGAGACAGGCAACCTTTTTCGGGGAAGTCCATCTCATTTTTTCGTTTTGGCTGTTTTGCAACAGCCCTGTTTAAATCGCTCAAGCTAACCAAAAACAACGGCTGCTTTTCGGAGCAGAGAATTGATTCTGTTAATAGATGCTGTCTTCTGAAATTTCAATTCCAAGTACTCCGAGGATGTCTGCGTTTTTCTGCTGCAAACAGTTCCTGATGGCCTCCTTCAGTTTCTCATCCGTTACCCACAAAGGCATCATTTCACGTGGGATGCATTGATGAAATGCATTTTCAAATTCGGTACACAGTTCAAACAATTCCTCATCCACAGCAGTTTGGGGCATAGAATCGTCTGAAAAAAGATCGTCTAAAGTTTCAACAGTCACTCTGTCCGGCCTCCTTTCTGCCTTTTGTCAACGTTCTTCCCAGATGGCACGTTCACGCTGCTCACGGTCATAGGGTTCTGCATTCTTAATGATCGCATCGAGCATCTGGTTAAATACTCTTACCGAATTGGGAAAAAGTTTGGTCAGCCGTTGCAGCTTGATGCTATCGCCCATACTCGCTTCAAAAAAGTGTGCAAACGCCTCATGCTCCATGGCCCATGCTCTTGCGCAGTATTCTTCGCTATGACCCCATCCACCACAAACATGGCCATTGGTAGCAAAATTCGCGAGATCCGAACAGCTGTGCCATGCTCCCTCGCAAAGATTGCGCACAGCTCTTTCCCTCTGTTCCGGGGTAGAGTTATTATAGCATTGAATTAACCTTTGTCCATCGCTGACCAGCGCATGGTGAAACACAGCATTTTCCGACATCAAATTTTGATATCTCATGCATACATGATCAATCATGTGCCCCAGTTCGTGGTAGTATGTAGCACCCGCCCCTCGCACGTTCTTCTCATCCTCTGCTGCATTGTAATAAACGCCGTGCTCAGCAGGCGAGTAATGGCTTGGCCCCGGTCCGCTATAATTGCCGTTGAGGATACATAGCTTTTCTGCAAACAAATCAAAGACCTTCCTTGCGGCCGGAACAGCATTCCCATAGCGCTGATCAAGGATCGCATTGTATTTGGGGGAGGAGAAAGGCTTGTCCTGTTTGATGCTCGGTCGTATGCTGGCAGCTGTTTTTGTTCCTGCAGATGCTACTGAAGCAGCCGCTGCTACGCCCGCTGCTGCCGTTGTTCGTGTAGCACGTCCGATTTGCTCATACTTCTCGACTGTGTCAAGTGTTTTCTTGAGGGATTCTTCCAGTGAACGCAGCTCACCATAGCTGGCTCGGAGACTTGTGACGCTGTCGAGTACGATTGCATAAAGTCTTCTGGACTGCTGGTCATTCCAGCTATGATTGACGTTATTAAACTGCTGCAGGATTCTTTGAATAAAATACCCGATTGCTTCCCGCGCAGCAGTTGTCTGATTCAACGCATGACGAACCGCAGATGAGTTTACATTTGTCATCACGAATCACCCTTTACATTGGCAACAACTCGCTACAGAAAGTTTCGACCTGCTCTGGTGCAGGGCTGACATACGGTTTGAACTGGAACGTATCAGTAGCACCATTTGTATAGTAAACCGTATTGTCATGCAGCGTGGAAACGTTCACGTTATCGATCAGATTGAATGCATCCGAATCACTCAGTGCAAACACGATTCTCTCCCGGAACTTGTTCAAAATGTTCATGCCAAAGTGCATGGACTCCTTTACCGTCTGATAATCGCTGGAGCAGATGATAAAGTGGATGCCATAGGCTGCACCGTCTGCAATCAGTTTCTGCAATTTTTCGCTAGCATTTCCCATTGCTCCGGAGACAGGCTGAGCAGAAACATGGGAAGAGTCTGCGCCAATGCTGGAGAACGATGCCATCAGATCCGCAAACGGATCTCTTTCCTCTACATTTTGCGATTCTGCCGGAGCCACATCCGCAGTAAGAGACGGCACTTGAGCCAGCAGTGCGGCAAAGGGATCGTCATCCGCAGGCTTCGTGGAGAATCCCGTCGGCTCGACAGGGGAATCCGTCGGTTCTGCAGAGAACCCAGCCAGAAGATCAAGCGTCGGATCTTCCACCACAGTCGGCGGGACATCCACTGCTTTGGGTTCTGCTAGAAACTCTATATACTCCGCCTCATCGACCCGGTCACCCAGCAGCATCGTCTGCATCAGATCCAGGAACTGCAGATTTTTGATGACAAACAGCACCGTATCTCCACCTGTTTTCTTTTTGCGCTGCTGATACTTTTCGTAAAGGTCATGGACAAACTGTACGATATCTGAACGGGTATGTGCAGTGTGCAGTTCTGCTACACCATGCTCGAGGCTTTGATAAAAACTTCCGCAGCGGTCATCTCCCACGATGCTGTCGCCATCCACACAGTACACACACGCCCTGCGGTTCAGCGCAGCCGAGAGCAGGAACAGATTGACCGTCCGATCCATCAGTTCATCATTGGAACCACAGATCAGGACATTATGCTGTTTCTTGCGGTCAAACGTCAGTTCAAACGGGTCATCCACCTTAATTTTTTCGCCCATATGCACAGTGACCGTGCTGGTATCGGCAATACCGATCGACCGTGCAGCAAGATAGTCCAGCATCGGCACAGTGCGGGAGCCCTCGAACACCTGCATCGTGCAGGGAGAATCCGCAAACTTCTCACTGATCTGTTTCAGGTAATACTTTTTGGTTTCATCATTGCAGAAAGCGACCCGCAGGCCAACGTTCGGATTGTTCTCTGTGTAGTCTTCGTTCAGCACAGCGGTTCCGCGGGGTCCTTCCATTTTTTTCATTGCATCCGAGCAATGGGTATCACCAAACAGATAACGAGTATCATCTTCGCCACATTTAAGGCCGACACGGATACGCATCTGCTCGATCGTACCACGATCCAGCGTCAGGGTCGAAATGATTTTGGTGGATTGAGTCGCCATCAGAAGATGCACGCCGTAGGAACGTCCTTCCGTAACGATCTTCTTCGCCAGATTTGCGCACCGCTCTGCCACCTTGCGGTTTGTTCCGCTGTCAAACAAAATCTGGAACTCATCCATGATGACAAGGATACGGGGCATGCTATTTCCGGTATTGGTAACATAGTCTTCCAGCTTTGTATATCCACCGGATCTCTTGAATATATCCGAGCGATTCGCCATCTCCTGGACCAGATTTTCCAAGATGCTCTCGCCGAACTCCTGCAGTGCATCCAGCGCCAGCAGCTTGATGTGCGGCAACCGCTCCGATTCATAGATTTTGAACTCGGTACCGCCCTTGAAATCCATCAGATACAAATTGAGCTGTTCCGGCGAATAGTTCATCATACTGCTCATAATCAGCGTATGCAGCAGGGTCGATTTGCCGCCACCCGTACCACCGCCGATCAGGCCATGATGCGAAGTGCCCTCGCCAAACACCATGCTCACGACCGAATCGCCATCGCCGATGCCCATCGGCAGCTTCAGTACCTTGGCTGTGCTGCCCTGGAACGGTTCCGGCGGGAGGATTTCTTCAAAATGGATGCTCTGAACGCTCAGTTTTTCGACTGCCTTGTGATATTCTACCGCAAATTTTTCCAACTGTCCGGCATCGGGTTTTTCGATCAAACGGACCGAGAGATGATACGGCAGCAGAGCAAAGCCGTTTTCTTTACATTCGATCTGGACACAATTCTTTTCCAGTTCGGCCAGTTTTTCGTCTATGTGGTCATAGCTGCTTGCCACCTCGACCGCAGTATTCCGACACAGAACGACATAGATGCCGCACCTGTTTCCTTTCTGCATAACAGAGGACAGCAGTTCCAGACAGCGAGCGTCCGCATTCAACGGGAAATCATACAGCATGAGCAATGTAATCGCTTCTGTACGTCTTGGATTGTGCGCATTATAATCCAGCAAATCATCATAATCAGGGCGGTCACGGATAAAATCAAGCGTCTGTCCTTCCAGCTCTTTCAGACAGCTCAGCAATTCTTCTGTCCGGGACATCTGCGTGACAGCCCTTTTGTAGGAATCCGGCATTTTATTGACGAAGTTGGACAACATACGGACACTTCCGCCGCCCTCTTTCGGATCAAAGATACAGAAGCGCACTTTGGATGCCGGGCACTTCCGAAGGAAGCCCCAGATTACGCGATATGCTGCACTCTGCATATTATCGTGCTGCGCCTCAGCTCCGATTACCTCCAGATTGAGTGGATGATGGAGATTAAACATCATCGGCAATTCCACACGGCTCATATCAATAGAGTGACCCGGTGTTTCCGCGCGGAAAGCACGCACGATTTTTTTATAGCCGATGCTTTCATCAAAGATTTCGGCCGGATAAGCGATCTGGCCCATGCAGAACAACTCCGGGAAAGTTGTACTTGCCGACTGTTGATCAAATGGCTCCTGAGATATCTGTTTCCATTCAGTAAGGTTCTGAATGGAAACATCCAGCTCTGCATCATCTTTCGCTTCGACCAGCTTGCGGATAAACGGCGAGAACGCAATGCCCCGGTTCTGCATTCCCTCAAAGATAAGCATATACTTACTGAAGAAGCGGTCGAAACCGGCTTTATCCGGCATCGGATGATAAAGCAACGGCAAGCCGCGCTCCGAAAAGCTCTGCTGATCCTGCTTGATGACCGCTGTTAGAGGCTGTATCGTCTGCAGCATCTGCCGGTAGCTTTCCTGACGTGTGCCTGGCTGCGGCGGCGGGCAAATGATCATTGTATAAATGCCGCACCGGCTGCCATTACGCAGAATATTGCGCACATCCGTAAGAATCGAATCGCTGATATTGCGAGGGAAATCATACATCACGAGGCAGCGGACTCGCAGGGTCTCTTCCGGGTGTTCCCTTGAATAGTCAAAAATACTGTCGTACTCTGTTCCGAGTTTGTCCATCAGGGTCGTCTCGATTTCTTCGTTCAACAGCGCCAGTTGTGTAGCGATATCCTCTGCCGTAAAGCAGATCTTTTCACCGAACAGTTCTGGCAGACGCTTGCGAGCATCAAAGAAAGGTCCGACACTGGTTCCACGGTTTTCAGGATCGATCACCGTGATTTCCAACTTTGCCACAGGGCTGCTAGCCAGAACACCAAACATCCATGCATGCGACAGTTGCTTTGCCTTTTCCGGGAAACGAGCGTCCGACATCACAAGGAGTGGTTCAGCTCCTTTACATGCCATCGGAAGCGGAAAGCGGATCACATCGTTAACCATCATATGGGCACAGCGCTTTTTCAGAAGGGACAAAAGCTTTTTATTCTCGACCAGAAGCAAAAGAGGATAATCCGTAAAGCTCATCCAGAGGATTCCATCTGCAAAGTTTTTCCCGCTGTTCACTTTCACTCTGCGCGATTCATAATCCATTCCCGTCTGCGCCAGAAAATCAACAAATTCCTGTGGAAATAGTTCATCCAGCTCTCTCTGCAGCTGTTTTTCATCGCTCTTGTTTTTGATGCTCTCCTGATTATCAAACTCCTGAATCGTAGACAGGAAATTGAGCGCCAGAGTCTTTTGGTCCTGCTCGAACGCTTCCTTTTTCATTGTCAGCTCATCCTGCGTAATTTCCGGCAGCAGTTCACTGACCTCATTCACAAATTTATGCACCGTATTTCTCAGCACAATAAGGCTTTCGTAGTCTTTCTTGCGTTGTGCCGAAAACAAAAAGTGCAGATCGTTGATCAGAAAAGGAAGCATGGACTCACGATATTTTTTTGAAATCTGGCCATAGTCTCTGCGGATTGCCTCGATGCCTTCCATCAATGCAGTATAGTTTCTGTATGCCTGGCTTTCCACACCCGCCAGTTCGGCTTCCTTACGTGTTTTGGTCTTGCTGTAGTACTTGTCAGAACTCATCAGCTGTTGATCCATCTGATCCACATCTTCAAGGATCTTCTGGGCATCCTCAATCATTTTGGCCGACTGACGTGACAGTGTCTCACATTCCTGTTTGTAAGCCTTTTCCCGGCGCGTCTTTTCCGCATTGTTTTCTGCGATGATTCTCGTTCTTTTTGCCTGATATTCTCTTTCCTGCGTGACGAGCCGGGGGTCCCATTTTTCAATGAAACCATTCAGTTCCCCGATCAGAGCAAATACTTCTGCCTGCGTCAAAGCATCCATCGTGTTCTCCTCTCTCTCAAGACATCTTAATGATCTTTGATTTCATATCGACACTGTCCTGTGCACTTTTCTGAATGGAAACCCACCTTGAGCGAGGTGGTGACCTGCAAAGGATAGCTGAATATCTCTACCATTTCCCCGCCGATCTCTGGGTCGCTTGTGTTGCACACCAGTGTGTACTGCTTCAGATCGTTCAGCAAACGAGGCCGGTAGCCCGGCTCCGTCATGTTCAGGATATCAAGGCACAATTTCACTCCGATGCAGGTGATAAAATTGATATCCACTGAGATGCCCGGCTCAAAGCGGACTCCCTCAATATTCTCCTGATTGGAATAAACATGATGGTTTGCCTGCACCCGTGCCGAAAGTTCCGTGCCCTCGCCCAAAGCACATGCGTAGCAGGGCATTCCCCTGTCCGGGATATGATAGAAAATTTCTCCGGCATAGGCACGCTCCCAGAATCCGACCGAGAGAAATGCCGCTCCGTAATAAATGCTTATGCGGTTTGCGTAGACATCTGCTCCACGGTTATCTGCACAGCCCACAAAAACGGTTTCCCCTTTTACACAAAAATCATCCAGCATGGCCTTTGGAATGTTCTGAACGATTCCCTCAAATATCTGCACATCAATTTGAGGATTGATATTCAGCAACTTACGCTTCAGTGCATTTATCTTAAGGTCTCCGACATCCTCAATACCACACTGGTGCCGACAGATATTGTGGTATTCCATTACATCCGGGTCAGCAAGCAGAAAATGGCCCACACCGGACCGGGCAAGTTCCATTGCTACGAGGCTTCCAACTGATCCACACCCCAGAATCACTGCCCGTTTGTGATCCATTTTATCCGTTTCTAAAATACCTTTGTTGCGGGAAAATATATTTTGGTGCAATTCATAGGGTTCCGCATTGATTGGTTTTCCGTCAAAATAGAACTGAATTTTTTCCTGTCTTGCGACCCCGCAAAAACCTTTGGCGTTCGGCTCAAAGCCTTCCGGAAGGATCTGCCCCAAAAACTCCCCACGCTCTGAGAGCTCCGGCGGAAAAATATTGAAGATAGCAGTGTCCTTGAAATATTTTCCTCTCACTGGCCCCGGGTGTGCTTCCCTCATCTGCGCCGCCGAAAGGAATACCGTCTTTTCTATTTCTTCCCCAAAAAAATTCTCTAGCATATCAATTACCCTTTCTCACGCCAAACATAACAATACGTCTGGCAATTTCCTCCATTCGCCCATTTTCTTTCGGTGACTTGCCATCTGATGTGTCATGTGCATCATTCCATGCTTTCTCCAAATCTCCGGAATGATAATAAAACACCTTTTCACGCCATGCTCCCAGCATTTTATTTTCCGTCAGGTCTGTAAAACGCACAGCTTCGTTCTCGTTATTGCTTTTCGGCAAAAGCCATAATGTATTCTCATTCCATCTGACCCGAACAGAGATATTTTTCTCCTGCAAAAATTCCAAATCAGCATACAAGAGATCAAGCATCCGAGTCATCTGTTCCTCCGAGACCACTTGCTTCATGCCCATAGCCGGTGCGGTAATCTGCATATCAAGGTAAGACGATACTTCTTCCATGAAATTCTCGATGGATTTTTTGTTGGATGTTCCTCCTGCTTCAGAACGACCACATTTCCGCCGCATAAGAGCAAGTGAATCTTCTACCGAACGATACTTTAGAAGCTCTTGCGGAAACCGTTCATTTCCTATCTCATAGGAAATGCGCTGATAGTTCCGATATGTCTGTCCCACATGATAGACCGTCATACGGAAATCCGGATCAAGATTGACCAGAACCGAGATTGCTCCCTGCGGCCGCATGGACGCATAGACGTGATTAGTTTGATCGTCCGTCCCCGAGAACTGGTCAAAAGACCCCGGATGACGATGCCACAGCCCAATCAGTTCCAACCGTTCCTGATAAATTGCAGCGACCTTGTTAATCAGGTGCTGGACATACGGCTGATCGTATTCAAAATATGCGACTTCAAAAATCGAATTCGGACCGGGGTCGATGGACTCCACAACATACCATGTATCCCCGATCACTTTGCCAAGGAATAGACCGCCCGTTTCTGTCTGTATCTTTTCTGCCGTCTCTGCCATGACTGCCGCTATCGCCCGCTGCGAAAAGACCACTTCCATCTGTTCACACCTCATTCGAAACAAAAACACTCATCACCCACCGACGTGAGTGATGAGTGTTTTTCAATACTCAATAATTGCCTTCAAGCGCAACATCATCGCTGATTTCGCCATTCATCCACATTTCGCACAGAAGGATCCATTTACAGGCCCAGCTGAGAGAGGATGCAGCTGAAGTCGAACGTGTCATACCCGTCTTGAAGTATTTCGGATCTGCAGTACAAATAAAATATTCTTCATTACGTCCGAAATTATCCCGATAGATATGCGGCAGACCAAGACCGAAGCCATGTCTTACACAATTTTCGTAGCTGCCATATGTTTCCTCAAGGATCGGCATCATGCGGGTCGCTATATCCTTCAGCCGCGGCTGTACCGGAAGAATCTGGATCGAACCGCCATATTCCGATGCGCCTGCATGAGGATGATCATTTTTATAAATCAGCATCAAATCCCAGACCATACCGTCCGGACCAGCGGGCTGCACTTTGCCACGCCAGTACAGTCTGCCGGAACCATCAGGAAGCTGATGAATCGTAAACGACGGAAAGAACTTGTTCATGGCCTGGACTTCTGCCCGATAGAGGTCGGGATCACTCTGATACCAGTAAAATGCCATTGTTACTCCCTCCTGCCTTAAGCAAGCTTACCCTGCGGGACCGAAATTCCCGGACGGGTAGGATCATCCGATTCGCCCGGCAACTGAACCTGACCCGTGGGCGAGACCATAACGGTTTCACCGCTATGAATTGCTTCCTGCAATGCACGACGACGTGCAGCGACCACATCATTGTTATCCATACTGTATTAACCTCCTGCTGAAACAAGTCGTTTGGCGCGACAGTATTTTTTGTCCTTGCCAGGCGATCAGGCTGCAAAGCTGCGGATGATCTCGCCGTTCTCGGCGATCTGAGTAGTGCATCTGCTGACAAATGCCTCTGCTTTTTCCTCGCCCTGTTCCTGAACCATGCGAGCATAAGAGTTGTTGTACAGCTCGCTGCCTTCATTCATCAGATCTGCCAGACTCATACCGCGATTTTCATTCATCACACGGCTATATTCCATACGATCCCGGATGCACTGCAGGGCAGAACTGTCCTTTTCCAGACAATCTGCCGTCTGAGCCATATAATTGCGGTAGTAAAGAATCTTTTTGACCGTTTCAAACAATGCCATAATCGCATAGAGGAAGAAACAGAAGATAAATTTAAACAGACCGACGCAAATCGAAATCACCATGTTTCCCGTGGAAACAAAGAACCCCGGAATTGCTGCAATGAAGCGGTGGAAAAAGTTACTCGCGCTGCCGCCGATCGCTGCACACAGTACCATATAAAGAAGTGCACCCATGATGCCACCGCTCAGCCCCCAGATGAATCCAATCACACCACCGATTGCACATCCAACCAGACACTGCGTATACTGTCCATGGATATAATTATGGTTTTTCTGCAGTTCTTCCACATTATCCTTCACGAGCTTTGTAGTGCAGTCATAGCACAACATCTTTCCTGCATATTCACCACCAGTCACACCAAAGGAATCGCAACAATAGCGGCACAAATTCTTGCCGCACCGTGCGCAGTGGCCTACCACCCTCTCTTCCGGGTGGTAGTAGCATCCCGGATCCATGTTGGATGTCGTAGGGGGTGTAAAAGTCTGCGCCTTCTTGCTCTTACCATCAACTCCCACCTTTGGTGCATCACCTATAGGAGGGTTGAACGTCGGAATATCATTTTCCGTCGTCATTTTCTTGTTTTCCGCACTTGTGAAATCGTTCAGATCCATTTTTGATTCCTCCATAATGATTTTGTTTTATCCATTAAACTGGTGGCTCTGATAACTCCGTACCAGTTCCTCCAGTTGTTTCAGCTTTTCCTGTTGCTTTTTCAGGTCCGCTGTCGGTGATTTGACCAACCGGGCAATCTTTTGCATCACCTGATTGTAAGCCACCGCCTGGTTATCGTTCCAATCTGCCGAAGGACGGAAATTCGTGCTAATCTTTTCACTGAGCGTATCCAGATTACGCACTGTATCCGCAAGCGTCTTTTCCATGTCCTGAATAGCAGAAACGGATGCGTTCATTGCCATTATATCCAACCTCCTTTTTATAAACCGACATCAGGTCTCATATTTTTCAACCAAAGCTGCAAGCTCCTGCAGCCACTTCTGACAGTTTTCAAGCTGCGGAATCGGCTGCAGAATTGCGGTGCAACTATCCTCGACAATCTGTCCAAGATTTTTGTACTGCTCATCCTTCCATCCAGAGCCAGCACTCATATAATCACGCTGGAGCTGCTGAGCTGTAAGCTGCAATTCATGTGTACATACGCCGCAGGCATTGATTCCGTTTTTCAAATCCTGAATCTTGACTTGTGCGCTTGCCAAAAGAAACACATCCTTTCATTTATCTATCGAATTTACTTAGCAATATTGCATATAAAGTTCCACGCATTGGATGCAACTGTCTACAGACTGCATCGTGACCTGCCCCTGCTGTGCTGCCTGCGCCTGAAATACTTGCATCGACTGCTGATACTCTCCCAGTGCGCTGGACAAAATGCTCATCTGCTGTTGCAGACGTTCCAGTTTACCCTGATACTGCTGTAGCCGTCTCTTCTGGGATGCAAGTTCCTGCTCTGCACGCGCTTTCTGGCTGCGCTGCCATTCCTCTTGCTGCTGAAGCCGAGCCTTCTCCTGTTCCATTTCTCTTACAGCATTTTGAATCTGTGAAATATGTTCACGGCATCGCTGTAATTCCGCTTTCAATTGCCGAATACGCTGTGCAATCTGGCTCTGTCCATTTTCATCACTTGTTGAGACGTTTCCAATCTTCCGCAGTTCCTCTTGAATTTTGGCTACACGCTGTTCCAGCGTTCCAATCGTCTCACGTGCTTCCTTCCCCTGTAGCTCCAGTTCCTGAATCATTCTCTCGCTCTGCTGAATCGACTGTTCCAGTTCCTGAATCTTATTTTCCAGAGTTTTAACCCTCTGCGTCAGTTCTTCGACTGTCTGCCTGGTCTTATTCACAGACTTCGATGCATCGCTTTGACAGGACTGATTATGATTTGTAACGGTATAGGACATCGGCGCAGCTTGATTTTTGAAATCCAGTAGTGCCTGCTTTACTTTTTTGAGACCTTCTACTGAAACTTGTGTCATACAGTTTCCTCTGAACTATTTCTCAGTATTGTTCTTGGGATATTTCAAAGAACCGTTCTGCCGCCTGTGCTGCACGGTTGCCACTATCCAGCACACGTTTTGACTTTATGGAAAGTCCCTGAATCGACCGAAACAACATCTGGTAGTTCTGATCTCCCCATGAAATAGATGCCGCTCTGACCCCCTGCACCATATTCTGCACTGCGCCGGAAAAGTTTCTCAGATCCTGACGGATCACTTGTGCCTGATTTGATTCCATCGACGTTTCCCCTCTTTATAATCGCCTTCAGCAGTTTCCATTAGAATTTCTGCCTGGAATTTTCCTATGCCATTGACAGAATGTTTCTGTACAATTCGACCTTTTATTTTATTCTGCCACATTAGTTCTGTACTGTCAAGCCGTTTTTAACCAAATCGAGGCTTTCTATCTGGAACATTTAAATTCAATTCCCTGTATGCTTTCTGATGAGGTGAAAAAATGTGGACTATGCAAGCTTCCTTCGGCAACGAATCACAGAACTTCGCATGAAACGCAATGTTTCAGAGTATCAGATGAGCCTAGAGCTAGGACAAAACAAAAATTATATTCAAGGAATAAGCTCCGGAAAAGCACTTCCATCCATGACGCAATTCTTTAATATATGTGATTACTTTTGCATCACTCCAGAGCAATTCTTTAGCGACCACGATCGACCAGAGCTAATCGATGCCATCTCAGAGGGAATACAAGAGCTTTCCGACGCAGATTTAGAGCTTCTCCTTCTCTTCATCCGTAGATTGCAAAGAAACATATAGTTACAATATGGCTTTTGGAGCATACTACACAAATAAGTCCTACTACCACCGCTTTACCACAATAAATTTTGCAAAACCATCTTGACGCGCCTACACTTCCATGATACCCTTTATTCCAAATCTTGCTGAAAGTGGTGGTTCTCACCGTGATAACCACCACTTTCAGCGGATGATTGCCCGGAAAGAACGTACCGCCCCGCAACACACCCGATTCATTTTGCCGCCGATTCACCCCGACAAAATCCATCGCTGCGCTGCTTGGGCGGTATTTTTCTTTATGGGAAACGTACCTTGAAAATTTCATGAGCCGACCGAACGTGATACCGACTTTCCGTCAACGCCGCTGCACAAACAGGGGCAGGAACTTCGTTCGGAGCAAACGGTGACCCCATTACATAAGCAGCGGAACTCTCTACTTATTTTTGCGTCTTAACAATTCGGAAACATTTGTTGATGAAGCGTTTTGAGCGCAGCGGTAGAGGGCAAGAACCGTCCCGTGGCCACAAATTTTCAATTCTTGAAAATTCTGTGTTCCTCCGGGACTACACTTCTGCAACGCTCGTGCGTTTCCGAAGTGCTTCTTGTTGGGGCGTGCCTGCCCCAAACCCTGCCGAGTAACAATAAAGTTCATAATTATTCCATGGACTGAGTATAACACGGCCTTCGACGATACACTACTCCTCTTTTTTGCAAAAATCCAATTATCTTCGGTGACCTGTCGTGAGATGCAATTATTTCATGTCGCTTCACCAATCACTTGACTTGGTTTGAAAAAACACAGAGCATATGATACAATAGAACAAACAATGTTGTCTACCGAGAAAGGAAGTGTCTTTCCATGAAAAAAATCCATAAGTTCTTTTCTAAAGATTTGCTCCATATTCTTGGTGCTGTTGGGATTTTTGTTGCTTTTCTGATTTCTATCGCCTATAAGCAAGTTGGAATCGGGGCACTCATAGCTGCGTGGCTTATTGCTATGGCAATTATCGGGGTAGCATGGATTACAGACATCCGCAAAGCAGACCTGCTGAAAAACGGAAAGATTGTTTCCGGAAAAGTTAATGCAGTAAAAAGGGTTCACATAAAATTCCACATGAGTACCTATCACCTTGCTGATGAAGATGTAATTTATCCTTGGGTGATTCGGTACCAATACAAGGTTGGAAAAGACACTTATTATGGACAGTCCCATTGGTTTTGGTTCAACCCTCTCGTGAGCAAGGGAACACCTATAAAGGTGACTATTGACCCTCAAAACCCAGAAAGAAGCATTGTTGCTGCATGGGAAAGTTAATAGATTGTTTCTTTCCTCTATGATGACGGAAATTTCAAAGGAGCGTAATCTCCTTTGGCACACGACTTTGGAACAAAGTCGTGTGTGTTACACCTCGATAGAGGTGTGCCGCTCCCAGACACAAAAAGTCCCATGGCCAACACCTCGGCGGTGTGGTCATGGGACTTAATGCTTTTTAGGCCTAGCGGAGTGAACAGTAACCAATCCTGACATCCAGTTGCCGTGTCATTTGTTGAATACTGTTTTACGAACAGTCTGCGGACGTGAAGACCCACCATTATATCATCAGCTTCGACCCGCGGGATGCAGCCGAAAATGGGCTGACGATGGAAAAGGCACAGGCCCTCGGCCTGAACTTCTGCAAAGAGAACTTTCCCGGTCATCCTGCTATCGTCTGCACCCACCCGGACGGACACAACCATTCGGGAAATATCCATGTCCACATCGTGATCGGCAGCGTCCGGACACGAGAAGTGGAGCGCAAGCCCTATATGCAAAAGCCCCGTGACTGGCGTGAGGGCATGAAGCATTCCAGCACAGCCCAGACCATGCGGCACCTGCGTGTCGCAGTCATGGAAATGTGTCAGGATGCCAAGCTGTACCAGATCGACCTGCTCAGCTCGAAAAAGCGTGTGAGCGAGCGTGAATACTGGATGAAACGGCGCAGTCAAATGAAACTCGACCGTGAAAACGCTGCCCTGCTTGCCGCCGGACAGCAGCCTACACAAACGGAGTTTGAAACCGCAAAGGAGACTTTGCGGAAACAGATCTCGGATGTGCTGGACAATGCAGCGAGCTTTGAAGATTTCTCGGACAGGCTCTTGCAGCAGTACGGCATCACGGTCAAGAAAAGCCGTGGGCGGCTCAGCTACCTGCCAGCCGGAAGAAAGAAGTTTATCCGGGCGCACAGCCTCGGTGACAAGTTTGAGAAAGAACTCGTGCTTGCCACCTTGAAAGAAAATGCCAAGAGCCAGCCCATTATCCTCCACAGCAATCTTGAGGAAAAACCCGACCGAATCAAGAAGCTGGTGGACATTCAGGCAAAACTGAAGCAGGGCAAGGGCATCGGCTATGAGCGTTGGGCGAAGAAGCACAACCTCAAAGCCATGGCGCAGACCTTGATTCTTTTGCAGGAGAAAGGTCTGCTCAACGAGGACGCACTCGACCAGAGAATTGCAGAGCTTGACACCAAGTTCCATGAATCGCTGGCCGTAGTGAAAGACCTCGAAACCCGCATGGCAAACAACCAAACACTGCGCCGTTATGCTGCTTCCTACAAGCAGTACCGACCGCTCGCGCAGAAACGGAACGCTGCCAAATCCCCCGCAACCTTTGAAGAACAGCATCGTGCAGAGCTGACAGCATACCGGACAGCAGCAGCCTATCTCAAGGCAAACAACATCACTAAACTGCCAAGTCCGAACAAGCTGGAAGCGGAATACTGCGCTCTTGCTTCCGAAAAGGCCCAGTTCTATGAGCAGTACAAGGAAGCCAAGATCGAACTGCTCAAGCTGAAAGATGCAAAACAGAATGTTGCCCTGTTCTTCCGGGAGGACGAACGGACGCAACATCACGAGAGATAAGGAGTTGTGCGTATGATCAATCTGAAAATCGACCCGGAGTTCCAGAATCAGATCCCGCCGCTGACGGACGATGAGTACAAGCAGCTTGAAGAAAACATCCTCAAGGAAG
>OLSC01001593.1_pt1 | contig 19950 bp, 16 predicted proteins | sample 1672881 | NCBI WGS metagenome assembly OLSC01 (sample SAMEA3136733, study PRJEB25190) | human gut metagenome | biome: human gut; feature: human-associated habitat; material: faeces | place: Austria | collected 2013
ACGCGCATAAAGAAAGCCTCCCATTTCTCATGTCCAAGAAATGGGAGGCAGTTCATATCGTTCTAGCGGGCTTTTTGCACTCTGGGGAGGGCGATGAGAGGGGGTGGTTGTATGCAAATTTTGGGACACTTTATTCATATAAAGTGAAAACGATTTCGGCTAAACTGGTAGTAACAATGTGGTACCACTGTTCATCTGGTAGTAACCAATTTTGAGACGAAATCGAATGGAAATTGCTAAGAATTAGTTTGGTAATGAAAGAAACGCACCATGTCTACCTGCGTAAATTACCGTTTACGGGCAAAAAATAACCGTTTGGCAACGATATAGTAATTTGAACGAAATGTGGTGGACGTTTGAATTGAGTGTGTGCTACCGTACATACCAGCAACCCCAAATAGGGACTGGGTTGTCTAAGTTTGCGCATCAATGCCGGCAAGCGGAGAAGCCGGTATGCACAAGGCGCGGACATGGAACTCGTTGGTGAACAACGAAAGAAAGGTTGGAGGAGATACCATATGATGAAGTACCTCCAGAAGCTCGGCAAAGCGCTGATGCTTCCCGTCGCGGCGCTTCCCGTCGCAGGTATTCTTATGGGCGTGGGCTACCTGCTCGCTCCCGCAGTCATGGGTGCTGCCGGTGACACTACCGGTTTTGCCTATACCGCCGGTTTCCTGCTCATCAAGGCAGGCGGCGCTCTTATCGATAACATGGCCTGGCTGTTCGCAGTCGGCGCCGCTGTCGGCCTTGCCGACGATCACGATGGCACCGCTGGCCTCGCTGGCCTCGTCGCCTTCCTGATGATCCAGCAGCTCCTGAACCCCGCTGTTGTTGGCACCATTCGTGGTATGGACGCCGATGCTCAGACCGCTTGGCTTGCCACGACCGAGGGCATCGCGTTCTCCAAGATCGCTGGTAACTCCTTCATCGGCATCCTGTCCGCCGTCATCGGTGGCACTTGCTACAACAAGTTCAAGGACACTCGTCTTCCCGACTGGCTGGCCTTCTTCTCCGGCAAGCGTTGCGTCGCCATCATGACCGCCGTCATCTGCATCGTCGTCTCTGTCGTCCTGCTCTTTGCTTGGCCGCTCATCTTCGGTGCTCTTGTTGCTCTTGGTGAGGGTATCGCCGCCATGAGTGGTATCGGCGCTGGCATCTACGCCTTCCTTAACCGCCTACTCATCCCGACCGGTCTGCACCACGCTCTGAACAACGTGTTCTGGTTCGACACCATCGGCCTGGGCGACCTGACCCACTTCTGGGCTGGCGAGACCTCTGCTGACGTCAAGTGGAGCCTCGGTATGTACATGTCCGGCTTCTTCCCCTGCATGATGTTCGGTATCCCGGGCGCTGCCCTGGCTATGGTTCAGACCGCTAAGAACAAGAAGGCTGCTATCGGCCTGGTTGTCTCCGCTGCCATCTGCGCCTTCGTCTGCGGCGTCACCGAGCCCTTCGAGTTCGGCTTCATGTTCCTGTGCTTCCCGCTCTACGTCGTGTACGCTGCCCTGTACGGCATCTTCACCATCATCACCTACTATGTTGGTTTCCGTGCTGGCTTCTGCTTCTCCGCTGGTGCTACCGACCTCCTGTTCTCCTCTAGCCTCCCGGCTGCTGCCAACACCTGGATGATCATCCCGCTGGGCATCGCTGCCTTCCTGGTCTTCTACCTCGTGTTCCGCTTCGCCATCACCAAGTTCAACCTCATGACCCCTGGTCGCGAGGATGAGGATGTCGAGGAGACCTCCGCTTCCGCCGCTGCTGGCGACGACAAGTTCGCCGCTCTGGCCGCCGCTGTTCTTGCTGCCGTCGGTGGCAAGGAGAACGTCAAGACCGTTGACTGCTGCGCTACTCGCCTGCGCTTCGAGCTTGGCGATTCCGCTCTGGTCGACGAGGCTGCCTGCAAGAAGGCCGGCGCTCTGGGTGTCATGAAGATGGACAAGGGTGCTACCCAGGTCATCATCGGCACGCAGGTCCAGGCTGTTGCCGAGGAGCTCAAGAAGCTTCTCTAAGCCTTAAAGACGTATCTGTCTTGCAAAGGGTCGTCCCGCTCCGCGGGGGCGGCCCTTTTTGCTACCTCGATACCTGATGTAGCGTTGTAATTGGTATTACAGTGCGCAGGCTATCAACCGGCAAACAATATTGAAATATGCTGGTTGACCTGCTGTTATTCCAATAAAACTGCTATAGTACGTGGTGTCTGGTTACAACCAATTTCGAGTCATTTATCCGGCAGGTATCATTATGGCAATGGGAGCGCGCAAACAACCTCTGTACGATCAGCTCGTCGATTTGCTGACCGATAAAATCGATCACGAGCTTCGACCCGGCGACTATTTGCCGTCTGAGCGTGACTTGTCGGAGCGCTACGGGCTCTCGCGTACGACGGTTCGCCTTGCCCTACAGGAGCTTGAGCGCCTAGGCTTGGTGGTTCGTCAGCGCGGCCGTGGAACCATGGTGTGCGACCGCTCTCTGCAAACGGCAAACCTCACGCAGACATACAGCTTTACCGAGCAGATGAAGGCGATCGGCCGTGTGCCCAAGACGACGATTCTTGAGTTTACCGAGGTCGAGGCTGACAAGAATATTGCCGTAGAGATGAACGCGCGCCTGGGCGAGCGTCTGTACAAGATCAAGCGCCTGCGTATAGCCGATGGTGTGCCGCTGATGATTGAGTGTACATATCTGCCAAGTCGCAAGTTCTTTGCGCTTAAGCGCCCCATGATCGAGAACAAATCGCTGTACGACATGATCGAGCAGGACTTTCACGAGAAAGTTCGCGTGGCAGAGGAAGAATTCTATGCGAGTATCGCCCGCCATTCCGACGCTCGTTTGCTCGAGATTGCTGAAGGCGCACCGGTCCTGGATTTGATTCGCACCACATATGACATGAACAACGAGGTTATCGAGTATACGCGTTCGGTTGCGCGCGCCGACCAGTTTAAGTACAAGGTCTACCACAACCGCGCAGTCTAGAGTTATTGGGTATAAACGGCTTGGCGTGTTTTGCGGCGGGTGCAAAATGTGCCAAGCGGTAGAAGGCAACGAACAATCGCTCGAATTAACAATGCAGTGGTTTTTGATCCGCCCTAAAACACACTGCGGGTACGGGAGCATAGATGAGCACGTATGCTATCAAGGCCGACAAGTTCTTTTTGCCGGCGGGGCCGCAGCTGGGCGGCTACCTCATGGTCGAAGACGGCGTCTTTGGCGCTTGGCAGGCCGATGAGCCCGCCTGTGAGATCAAAGATTATTCGGGTACATGGATTGCGCCGGGCATGGTAGACACCCACATTCATGGCTTCTATAACCATGCCACGACCGATAACGATGCCGAGGGTATCAACATCAGCTCGACCGAGCTCGCTCGTCGTGGTACCACCAGCTGGCTGCCTACGACCTTTACCGACGGCGTGGAGCAGATCAAGGACGCCTGTGCCGCTATTGCACAGGCGGACGAAGAGCGCGGGCCCGAGTTCTGCGGTGCTCGTATTCAGGGTATCTACCTGGAGGGTCCGTTCTTTACCATGAAGCATGTGGGCGCCCAGAACCCTGCTTATCTGATCGACCCGTCCGAGGAAATTTTTGACGAGTGGCAGGAGGCTGCCGGCGGTCGTATCGTCAAGAGCGCCATGGCGGCCGAGCGCGATGGCGCTGCCGCTTACGCCGCTGCTTTGAGCGCAAAGGGCGTCGTGACCTGCATTGGCCACTCCGATGCCACCTATGATGAGTGCGCCGCCGCCATCAATGCTGGCGCCAGCTGCTTTACGCATACCTATAACGGCCAGCGTGGCCTCCATCACCGTGAGCCCGGTGTCGTCGGAGCCGCTATGACCACTCCTAACACCTATGCCGAGATCATCTGCGATGGCAAGCACGTCAACCCCGCTGCTATCAAGGCCCTGCTGCAAGCCAAGGGCTGGCAACACACGGTGCTGATCACCGACTGCCTGGGTTGCGGCGGCATGCCCGAGGGCAAGTACACCAGCGGTGGCATGGATGTCATTATGAAGGACAACCTTTGTTGGCTCGCCGATGGCTCTGCTATCGCCGGCTCGGTGCTCACGCTCGCACAGGGCGTCAAGAACATCGTCGACTGGGGCCTTGCGAGCGCCGATATCGCAATTCGCATGGCGACCGAGGTGCCCGCGCGTTCTGCTCACGTCGAGGATAAATGTGGCAGCATTATGCCTGGCCGCGATGCCGACTTTGTCGTGTTCAATCCCGACCTTACCCTGGTCGAGACGTATGTGGGTGGCAACAGCGTCGGTAATGCGTTTACCGAGTAGCTGCCAAAGAAACGATCCGAGAGGGGATTTAGATGATTTACGGTGCATTGGGCGATATCGAAGAGTATCGCGGAATGCTCAAGGGCCTCGACGTGCTGATCGACTGGCTCGAGGAGAACGATCCGGCGCAGCTCGAGGTCGGCAGCCATCCGATTCTGGGCGACAAGGTCTATGCGAACGTCATGGCTCCCACGACGCGTCCCGAGGCCGAGGCTCACTACGAGACGCATCAGCGCTATCACGACCTGCAGATCGACGTCGAGGGTCGCGAGGCCTTTAAGGTTGCCACGGGCAGCCTGACGCTGGTCCAGGAGTTTGACGAGAAGGACGACTACGATCTGGTCGATTCCGACGCTTCGATCGCCGGCGATCTTGCCGACGACAAGTTTGCGCTGTTCGTTGCCGGCGAGCCTCACATGCCCACGCTCGAGTTCCCGGGCGATGGCGCACAGCCGGTCAAGAAGATCTGCTTTAAGCTGCTTGCAGATGCTTACTGGGAAGAGTAACGAACTGCTCGTGAGCTAGCGTGGTTCCCCTTGGGGAGCGCGTTTGAGCCCCGCCGATCGCGATTCCTTTGGGGATTGAGGTTGGCGGGGCTTGTTGTTGAGTAGGGGAGTTACCAGCGGCGTTGTGCTTGGGCTGGCGGATGTTCGCCAGAAATCGGCAACAAAAAAGCCGCCCGAAGGCGGCTATCTTGTGCAATGGAGCCAGCGACCGGGCTCGAACCGGTGACCCCCGCTTTACGAGAGCGGTGCTCTACCAACTGAGCTACGCTGGCGGCCATGTGGTGACGCAACTGAGGCGTCAACGGCTGTCTATGATACGGGACATCACAAATCCGCGCAAGTGTTCTGACGGCTTTTCTCACTTTAAATGCACTAATATTGGAGGCGTGATGTCTTGCTCTTACGGGTCTCAAGCAGAATGGGGCAGTGATGGCTCAACCCAGGATCCTTCTCACGCGTATCGATGACCGTTTCATTTACGGGCAAGACGTTGAGCTGTGGAACGAAGCCGTGGGCTCCAACCTTGTCCTAATCGTCAACGATGAGATCGCGGCGGATTCGCGCCAATGGGCATCCATGAGGGTGGCCGCGCCAGAAGGCGTTTGGACGCGGTTTTTCTCGGTGCAAAGGGCCATCGACATCATTCGTACCGCAACGCCGCGTCAATGGATTCTGGTCATGGTAGCCTCACCCGCCGATGCACTCGCACTGGTTAAGGGCGGTGTGCCAATAACCAAGATCAGCATCGGCCATATGCGGGCGGGGGAGGGCAAGCGCTCTGCAACGCCTGCCGTTGCCGTAGACGATACGGACATCGCCGCCCTCAAAGAGCTGCAAGAACTCGGCATAGAGCTAGAAATCCGCTATCTCCCCAGTTCCGCCCCCGATCCCATCGACAATCTGTTCAACTGATCCCTTGGGGACGGAGGAAAACGGATCATTTTGCCCTTGCGAGGGACGCGCGCGATGCCGCCTGTCAAAAACTATGCCCATTTACTACGTTTGATCGGTTATCGCCGAGCATGTCGAATTTGAGAAAAACAAAACCGCAGGTAGACGGCTCGCGCATTTAACAAAAACCGGTGCATGGTCGAGCATCCCGGGCTAAGCGTAGTAAATGGGCATAGTTTTGATATGTCATTCATACAGTCACAGCGAAAAAGAGCCCAAAAGATGAAAAACGCCCGTCGGCGGTGTGCCGGCGGGCGTTGCTGTGCGATATGTCGCGTTGTGGGCCTAGTGCCTCATAAAGTGGTATTCGATCACATTGCTGTAGGGATGACCGGGGCCCACGATGCCCTGGGGGAACAGCGCATGGTGCGGCGTGTCAGGATACATTTCGGCCTCGAGGGCAAAGCCGGCGCCCCAACCATAGTTGGCATCGTCTTTGGCGTGTTCGTCGCCCAGCCAGTTGCCGGTGTAGAGCTGCACGCCCGGGGCAGTGGTGTAATAGTCCAGCTCACGGCCGGTCCACATCTCCTCGACGTGCATCGCGCGGCGCAGATTACGGCCGTACTGATAGCCATCGATGCACAGGCAGTGGTCGTAGCCACGGGCCTGCTTAATCTGCGGGTCGTCGGCTTCCATGCCGGGCGCGACGGGGCGCAGCTCACGGAAGTCAAACGGCGTGCCCTCGACCGGAGCGATCTCTCCGGTGGGGATATTCTGCTCGTTGATGGGCAGGTAGTGGGCAGCGTTAGCAACAAAGAAGTGCTCACAGTCCATGCCGGCGTTGTGACCGGCAAGGTTAAAGTACGTGTGGTTGGTCATGGACACGTACGTGGCGCGGTCGCTCTCACAGCCATATTCGATACGGAGGCAGCCGGTGCGCGTCACGGTAAACACGGCCGTAAAGGTGCGGTTGCCGGGAAGGCCCAGCTCACCGTCCTCAAGCGAGGTGGTCATGCGCACGGCATTGTGGATCTCGTCGAGCTCAACGTCCCATACGCGCTTGTGCAGACCATGCTCAAGATCGCTGTGCAGGTTGTTGGTGCCCTCGTTGGCGGGCATATGCCAGTCCGTGCCGGCGATGGTGATCGTGGCACCTGCAGTGCGGTTGGCCACAGGTCCGATGGTCGCGCCAAAGCAGGCGGGGTTGTCAAAGTAATCCTCGAGCTTATCGAAGCCCAGCACCACATCGCGCACGTTGCCGGGGATGTCGGGCACGTCGATGCCCAACACGGTGGCGCCATAGTCCATAATGCGAACGCAGATCTCGGGCCCGTTGAGGGTGTAACGATGAACGGGGGTACCGCACGGCGCGGTGCCGAAAAGCTCGGAAGTGATCATTTGGTTCCTAACATCGAGGTATTTCGGACAAACTGTAGCGCGAACAGGCGAGATTATCACTACACCCCACTAAAGCAGGGGGTATTTTTCTCAAAAAAGTGATGATTGGAGCTGTGCGGGCGTTCATTTCTGACGCGCGCGAGTCTGATACAATTTGTTCGTTATTGTTTGAATTGACGTGAGCGTGGAACAGCGAGGACTCATCGTGATTAAAGCGGAGCGACAGGATAAGGTTCGGCAGCTGCTCGAAGAGCAGGGCACGGTCTCGGTCAAGGAGATTTCGGATGCGTTAGGTGTCTCGGATATGACGATCCGCCGTGACCTTGAGGAGCTTGCGAGCCTGGGCGAGATCGAGCGCGTGCACGGCGGAGCCCGCAGTGCGCAGGGCCGTCCACACGCTATGCTGCGCCATGAGTATTCGCACAGCGAAAAGCGCACGAAGCATGCCGAGGAAAAGTTGCAGATTGCGCGCCGTTCTGTGGAGCTTATCGAGGAAGGCTCGACCATCTTTTTGGGGACAGGCACCACGGTTGAGCAGATGGCCTCGATGCTGCCGGCGTTTCGCCTGCGCATCGTGACCAATTCGCTTTCGGTGTTTAACCTGCTCGAGGCGCGCGAGGACTGCGACCTGTGCCTCGTGGGCGGTATGTACCGTCGCCGCACCGCCGCTTTTGTGGGGCCAACGGCTGAGGATACCCTGCGTGCGCTGGGCATCGATGCGGCGTTTATCGGCGCCAACGGCATCTTGGACGGCGACGTGTCTACGTCTAACATGGAAGAGGGCCGCATCCAGCAGCTCGCCTTTAGCAAGGCCGACTCGCGCTATCTGATCGCCGATTCCAGCAAGATTGGCAAGCGCGACTTCTACACCTTCTGCCGTCTGGACAGCCTGGACGCCGTGGTGTGCGAGCCGGGTATTGCCGCAGAGGATCGTGCCGCCATCGAGGAACACACGCAGGTCATCTGCTAACTAGCGCAGCAGACGATACTTCTGCCCCTGCCGGCGCAGGGGTTATCGCTTCACAATGACGCGTAAATAACTTTGGGCAACAAGGATGAGGCTATTCTGGGATACGACTAGACTTCGTGTTTCGTCTTTATGTCCCTTGAGAATGAATCGTAGTCTTCATAGAGCCCCTCTCTGCTTTCATCCTCGGCGTGGTTCACACGTTCAAGGAGCTTATCCTTTGGAGCCTCTTTTGTTATTGCGGCCTCGCTATCGGATATTGTGGATTGCAAGAATAGTTCTAGAGCATGGACGTCTTTGAGTATGTAGCCCGTCGAACGACCCGCTCCTGTTTTTTCGATTGCGCTGCAACTAACAAGCTGACCGAGGGTTCGTTTAACGGTAACCTCGCTGATATCGGGGCAGTTGGATCGGATGTCGGATTTCTTAATGACACCGGGTCTCTGTTGAAATAGAACGGCGATGCGCGCTTGCTTCGACATGGGACGAGTGCTTGATTCAATTAAGGTACGCTGCTCGAGCTGTCGGTAGGCGGCCAGGGTTGTTCCGAGCATGAAACGGATAAAGGGTGCTTCGGTGTTTTGATTTTCATTCCATCCAGCGGAGCTTGCAGCGAGGGCGTTGTAGTAGAGCGCCTTGTTGTCTTCAATAAGTCGTTCGATGCTGATGTAACGCGCAACGTCGTATCCAGTCTTTTCGAGTAGCAGCGTTGTAAGGAGCCGGCTCATCCTGCCATTGCCATCGTTGAAGGGATGAATGCTGACAAAATCGAAGATGAAGCGGAATGATATAAGGAGGGGGTCGCAAACTTGACGAGATAAGGCGTCGTTGAGGGACCGACAGGCTTCCTCGATAAGTCCGGGGGTTGCTAGGGCCGAAGGCGGCCTAAAGCGCACAAATCGATTGCCTTGATCGTCGATGGAGATGATTTCGTTATCGCTATCTTTCCAATGGCCCCCATACGAGATTGCTGTGTGTACCATGAGGTCACGATGCAACTGCAGAATGACCGATGGCGTTACGGGAATGGAATCGTGTTGCTCGTGAATAAGCGACAGCACATCTCGGTATCCAGCGATTTCTTCCTCTGCGCGGGAGCTTGGCTTGGCGGAATACGCCATGATCGCTTTGAGTCTTTTTTGGGTGGTAACAATTCCTTCAAGTCCGTTGGAGGACCGGGTGCTTTGGATCTTAGCCTCCTCCATTAGGGACGATAGAAGCTCGGGTTTGACTTGACTCAGAGCAAGCTGACGGCCTTTATGCTCGCGTATCGAGAGGAGGAGGTTGGTGATTGGAGTTGCTTCGAGTTCCGCTGGGACTGTGGTGTAATCGAACTGGTGCATGCGGCTCCTTTCGGTATCACGAACATACTTTCGATATCATAATACCATTAAATGATACCGAAAGTATGTTCGTGATACCGAAAACTAGAAACCATGCTTTATAACTGCTTGGAAAGTTCGGATTTGACTATCTTATTGTCTTGATCTGTAACAGGTAGACGGTTAAAAGTGGGCTACGTGTTACAGATTGAGATCTTTCAGCCCTGGTCGCCCGTTCGTCTAAATCTATAACAGTTAGGATTGAAAATCCCTGCTAGATGTTACAGATCGAGACAAATGATCCGCTCGGGCTCACCAAAAACAAAAAGGCCGCATGCGATCCCGTGGAGGGACTCACATGCGGCCGACAGGGGGTATGCGGCGGAAACTAGGCCATGAGCAGGCCGGTCTCCGCGACGTTCTTGTACCAGTACGCGCTCGCCTTGGGATAGCGCTTCTGGGTCTCAAAGTCGATGTAGAACAGGCCATAGCGCTTGTTATAGCCGTTGGTCCAGGAGAACTGGTCCTGCAGCGACCACACAAAGTAGCCGTCGACGTTCACGCCGCCGTCGATTGCCTTGAGGATCCATGCGAGATGCTGACGCATGTAGTCGATGCGAGGGGCGTCGTCGATAAAGCCGTCCTCGAAGTCGTCCTTATAGCCCATGCCGTTCTCGGTGATGTAGATCTTCTTGTAGTTGGGGTAATCGTTCTTAATGCGCAGCAGCAGGTCGTAGAGGCCCTCGGGATAGATAATCCAGTCCCAATCGGTGGTGGGTACGCCTTCGCGCACGCATGACTCGCCCACGCCCTTGAGGAACCAGCGCGAGGAGCCCTTGTCGCCGGTGCCATTGTGGTTGATGTCGTTTTCGCCCTCGGCGGCACGCAGGAACTGGCACTTGTAGGTGTTGACGCCCAGGCAATCGTTGTAGGGGAGCGCGGCGGTCAGCGCGGCGATATCCTCGTCACGAACGTCGAGCTCGCCGCCGGCGATATGGGCCAGCTTGGTCGCAGCCTCCATGGTGTCGGCTGCATAGTGGCCGCGGAAGGTGGCGTCGAGTACCCAGCGGTTGTTGATGACGTCGGCCATGCGAGCTGCCTCGCAGTCGGCGGCGTTGTTGGGGTCGAGGGGATACTTGGGCTCTAGGTTCTGGACAATGCCGATCTCGCCCTCAAAGCCGCCCTCATGGAAGGCGACGACGGCCTTGGCGTGGGCCACCATCATGTTGTGCATGAGCTGGAAAGCCTTGTCCAGGCGATACTTCTCGCCGTGCGGCCAGTTGCCGACGATAAAGCTGCCCTCGGCGGTCGCGGGAATCTCATTAAAGGTGAACCAGTGCTTGACCTCGGTGAACTCGGCAAAGCAGAACTTGGCGTACTCGACAAAGGCGTCGATCGTCGTGCGCGTCAGGAAGCCCTCGCCGCCGTTCTGGTAAAAGGCCTCGGGCGTATCGAAGTGATCGAGCGTGACATAGGGGATAACGCCGGCTTTATTGCAGGAGGCAAAGAGCTCGTGATAGAAGGCAACACCCTCGGGGTTAATCTCACCAGTGCCGCTGGGGAAGATGCGGCTCCAAGCGATGGAGACGCGGATACCGTTGATGCCGAAGCGCTGGCACAGGTCGATATCGACCGGATATTTGTTGTAGAAGTCGCTTGCGGGATCGGGGGAGAAGCGACCCTGAGCTGCCAGGAAATCGTCCCAGGGCACTTTGCCCTTACCGTGCGTGCGGGTCTCGCCCTCAACCTGGTAAGCGGCGGTGGCGCCGCCAAACACAAAGCCGTCGGGGAACTGCATGGGGTTGGTCATGAGTCATCCTTTCTGTGGGATTCGAATAGGGAGGGTGCCCGAACTGGGGATCCGGGCACCAACAGAGGGAGGAACCTAGTCGAGGTTCTCGCGGAGCCACTTGATGGCGCCAGCGGGGTCGCGAGTAAGGTCGATATATTCCTTACCGCGCGGGGCGAGCAGCTTAATGCCCAGGCGATCGGTGTCGGCCTTCATGTCGTTGTAGTAGCTACGGACCTGCGGGGCAAGCACGATGACGTCGTACTGATCCATGATGGCAGTGTGCTGGCCATAGGCGCCTGCGGAGGAAGCGATGTTCTCTCCGGTCTGCGCAGCACCTTCCTTGATAGCGTTGGCAAGCATGGCGGAGGTGCCGGCGCCGGCGCACAGGACGAGGACCTTCAGACCGTCGACATCCTTCTTAGCGGATGCATCGGCAGCGGGCTCGGGCTGATCGGCGACAGGCTCGCTGTCGGCGGCAGCGGCGGTCGGCTCGACGGCAGCGGTGGCCTGCTCGACAGCGGGCGCAGAGGTGCTGGCGGCGATGGTGGCAGCACCATCGGACTCGAGACCCAGCTCGGCGGCGCGCTCGGCCTCCTGGTCGCAGAGCAGCTTATCGTATGCCTTCAAGAACGGCAGGTAGATGATGGCGTCCAGCAAGATGATGATTGCGACAAACACCAGGGCGATAAGCTGGAAGTTCGTGGTGATGAAGATGCCGATGGGGGCAGGGGTAGCCCAAGGCACCACGAAGGAGAAGCCGTTCATGCCCACGTTGTCGATAAAGAACTTGGCAACGCTTACGTTGACGCAGCCGGCGGCAACAAAGGGGATGAGCATGTAGGGGTTAAGGATCATCGGCGCGCCAAAGAGCAGCGGTTCGTTGACGGCGAAGGCAACAGGAACAATCGAGGCCTTACCGACGGCTTTGAGCTGCTTGGACTTCATAAAGAGAATCAGCAGAAGCGGCACGATGAACGTGGCGCCGGTGCCGCCGAACTCACCCACGAGCGACATGTTAAAGGTGAGGGAGTGGGCGGGGTGGCCACCGGCCAGCAGAACCTGCAGGTTCTCGGCCTGGTTGGCAAGACGGATGGGGTCGATGCCCGGCTGGACGATCGAGGGGCCGTGGACGCCGATGAACCAGAAGAACGCGGTGGCTGCCTGGATAAGGATAAGTCCGGGATAGGTCTCTGCCGCAGTGAAGAGCGGGGAGAGCAGTTTGATAAGCAGCTCGGAGAACGGAACGCCCATGAGGTTGCGCACGACGACATCGATGATGCCGCAGATGATGACGGCGCCGCCAAAGGGGATGATGTCGCGGAAGTTCTGAGCGATGGCGCCCGGAACCTCCTTGGGCAGCTTAATGGTCAGATCGCGCGAGACGCAGAACTTATAGACCCACACGGTAATGAACGCGGCGATATAGGCCGAGAACAGACCGCGCGTACCCATGCTGGTGCAATCGAAGACCGAAAGCTCGGAGCCGTCGAACTTGGTGGTGAACTGCGTAACAGCGAGCAGCAGCATGCTGCACTGGGCGGCCACCATGGTGGAGCCGTCGTTGAGCACCTTGCCGGCGGGCATGCGACGGTTCATGGAAGCCGTAAAGTTCTTGGCAGTGGTGCCGGCAACCATGATGCCCATGACACCCATGGTGAAGTTGTACAGCTTGTTGCACCAGTCGATGAGCGGCTGGGGCAGCGTGATGCCGACTACGCCAGGAAGGGTGGCGATCAACAGGAAGATCGAAGAGGTGAGGACAATGGGCATGCACCCAAGGAATCCGTCCTTGATGGCCTGGAGGTAGATGTTCCTCGAGATCTTCTCAAAGAACGGTTGATGCTTTTCGAGCATCTTTACGATGGCGTCCATAGAGCTCCTTTGCTACTTGATGCGCGATGCATGTGGATGGAACTGGTCGTCGATGGATGGTCAGGACTGCCCGGAAACCTTCCTGCTTAAGGAAGGCATTGTGAAATGACAACGTTGTCATTTCGTTAATGACAACGTAAGACATTTTTGGAAGAGCAACAAGGATATACGGGTGAGTGGTCGATATTGTTCGGTAAACGGTTGATTTATCAGTCAGGCAGGTGGTGTATGCTAGAACGCAAAAAACAAGCGATAGAGAACCGAGTGGAGAAGCGGTGACAACGATGGACAAGAAAAACGTTTCGATGAACGACGTGGCGATTGCCGCGGGTGTTTCTCTCAAGACGGTGTCGCGCGCGATCAACGAGCCCGATAGCGTGCGAGAGTCGACACGCGATAAGGTCCATTCGGCAATGGAGGCGCTCGGATTTCGAACCAACTTTGCCGCGCGTTCGCTCAAGTTGGGCCGTTACGGGTGCATCGGCGTTGTGCTGTTTCACTTGTCAGGCGGTGCCGTGGACATGATTGACGGTATCGCCGATGCCGCCGAAGAGCGAGGCTTTGCGCTCACGATGATCAAAAAGCGGGCGGGGGAGAAGATGACCCTTGCCGATGCGGCGCGCAGGATGTCGCAGCTTCCCGTCGACGGCATGATCTTCAACCTGCGTCAGATGGTCGATGACTTTGATACTTTTGAGGCGCCGAAAGACCTCAAGACGGTGATTATCACATCAATGGAACATCCTACCTGCTCCACCGTCAGTGACGACCAAGAGGGCGGCGCGCGCATGGCGTGTGAGTACTTCTTGAATCGCGGGCACAAGAACGTGTACTTCGTCTCTGGTAAGAAAGAAGCGCTGTCGAGCCAGTGCCGTATGAAAGGTTGGCGAGCGGCGCTCGAGGCGCGTGGCATTGAGCCGCCCGAGCCTCTGCAAGGCGATTGGAATGCGGATAGTGGCTATGCCGCGGGCTTTGTGCTTGCCGATAAGCCCGATTGCACGGCGGTCCTCGCTGCTAACGACTGCATGGCAAACGGCGTGATGATGGCTCTACGTGACAAGGGTCTGAGTGTGCCCGACGACGTGTCCGTGATCGGCTTCGACGATGAGCTCTACAAGACGATTCCCAACTCGATTCTGACGTCAGTGAAGTTCCGTCACCGCGAACTGGGCGTCCGTGCGCTTAATGAGGTCGTCGCAGGTCTGGAAGCCCCGAGCTCCAGAAGCCGTACGCTCGTCTCGGGCGTGTTGGTCGAGCGCTCCAGCGTAAAGGACCTGCGGTCGTAGACGTGCTCGGCTCGTTCATCTCAATTTGTAACAGGTAGGGCCGAAAATCTCAGCTAGTTGTTACAGATTTAGAGAATTCGGCCCCGTCTATTCCATTTGTCTCGATCTGTAACAACTAGACGGTCAAAAGTGGTCTACATGTTACAGATCGAGATTGTTCGGCCCGGGCCGCCCGTTCGTCTAAATCTGTAACAGCTTGGACCGAAAAACTCGGCTAGATGTTACAGATTGAGACAAGCGGCCCCCGAACCGCCTAAAAACGCCGGGGGCGGCGCGCCGTGTGACGTGCCGCCCCCGGCTGAGAAATGGGGACAGGTTATGTGGGCGGGCAACCCCGCCAGTCACTAGTCCAGACGACGGGTCTGCGCCACGTGCTTATACCAGTATGCGCTTGCCTTGGGCGTGCGCTTCTGGGTTTCAAAGTCAACGTAGAAGAAGCCGTAACGCTTGTTGTAGCCATTAGTCCAGGAGAACTGATCCTGCAGGCTCCACAGGAAGTAGCCGCCCACGTTGACGCCCACCTCCATGGCCTTGAGCAACCAGCGCAGGTGCTGCTCGATGTAGTCGATGCGCGGCTGGTCGTCCACAAAACCGTCCTTGTAGGGGTCCTTGTAGCCCATGCCGTTTTCGGTGATGAAGATCTGCTTGTAGTTGGGGTAGCGCTGCTTAATGTAGACGAGCAGATCGAACAGGCCCTCGGGATAGATGATCCAGTCCCAGTCGGTGGTGGGGATGCCAGGCTTGTTCACATGCTCGCCAATACCCTTAACGCGCCAGCGGCCAGTGCCCTTCTCGCCCGTACCGTTGTGGTGCAGGTCGTTCTCGCCGTCGTAAGCCTTCAAGAAGCGGCACTGGTAGTTGTTAACGCCCAGGTAGTCGTTGTAGAGCGCGGCCTCGCGCATGATTTCCAGATCCTCGTCTAGGATCTCGATGGTGCCGCCCGAGACGGCGGCCAGGCGGTTGGCGCACTCGAGGGTGTCGGGCGCGTAGTCGCCGCGGAAGGTGGCGTCGAGCAAGAACTGGTTTTGCAGCACGTGCTCGTTGTTGGCGGCCTTGATGTCGGCGGGGTCGTTCTCGTTGAGCGGATACTTAAACTCCAGCGACTGAATGACGCCGATCTTGCCCTTAAAGCCGCCGTTGTGGAAGGCCAGCACGGCCTTGGCGTGGGCGAGCATCATGTTGTGCTCGCACTGGAAAGCCTCGGCCAGATGCGCCTTGACGCCGCCGGGGAAGGTGCCCTCGATGTAGGTGTTGGAGGCATCGGCCCAAATCTCGTTAAAGGTGAACCAGTAGGTCACCTGGTCGGCGTACTCCTTAAAGCAGAAGGTGGCAAAGTCCACAAAGGCATCGATGGTCTCGCGGTTGAGGAAGTCGCCCTTCTCAAAGAGGGCAAGCGGCGTGTCGAAGTGATGCAGCGTGACAAACGGCTCAACGTGGTGCTTGTGGCACTCGGCGAAGAGATCGTGGTAGAACTGCACGCCCTCGGGGTTGATCTCGCCGGTGCCGTTGGGGAAGATGCGGCTCCAGGCAATGGAGAGGCGAATGCCGTTGATGCCGAACTCCTCGCACAGCTCCAGATCGACGGGGTACTGGTTGTAGAAGTCCGAAGCGGGATCGGGGGAAAAGCGCCCCTGGGCCTCCAAGAAGTCGTCCCAGGCGACTTTGCCCTTACCGTGGGTGCGGGTCTCGCCCTCTACCTGGTAAGCAGCAGTGGCGCCGCCAAAGACAAAGCCCTCGGGAAACTGCGCAGGCGGGTTGGTGACGCTAGCGGGGTTAACGGACATGATGATCCAATCGTCTAAATCGAAGGGCCAGCCGGCTGTGGATGGTCGGCTGGCCTTGGGCGTTACTTACTTCGAAAGCTGCTCGGAGACGAAGGCGAGAGACTTATCGCCGTTCTGGGAGAGCTCGATGTACTGCTTGCCGCGGCAGGCGACGCACTTGTTGCCCACGCGCTCGCAGTCCTTCTGCAGGTCGGCCAGGTAGCTTGCGGCCTGCGGGGCCAGGACGACCAGGTCAAAGTCGGGAAGCATGTCAACGTGGTTGCCATAGGCCTCGGCAGCGGTCTCAAGATTGATGCCGCGCTCTTTGGCGGCCTTGGCCAGCGCGTTGGCGAGCAGGCCCGAGGTGCCGCCACCCTGGCAGAGCACGAGCACGCGCTTGCCGTTGAGGTCACTGGCGGTCGTTGTCTCAGTGGCGACAGCGGCGGGAGCGTCGGCCTTCACGGCCTCGACAGCAGCGCCGGCGGCAACGCTCTTGGCGTCAGCCTTGCCCTGGAAGGCATCGTTGAGCTTAGCGGCCTTCTCCGCGTTCTTGGCGGCGAGCTCCTCCTGGGAGATCTCGGCCTCCTCGGCGCACTTCTGGGCGTCATAGGCACGGAAGAACGGATAGTACAGGACGAAGTCGACGACCAGGATAAGGGCGAGCATCACAAAGGCGAGCGGCTGGAAGCCCAGGCCCATGATGGTGCCGATGGGGCCGGGGACGGTCCAGGGCAGGGTGTACATAAAGCCGTTCATGCCCAAGAAGTCGATAAAGATCTTGAGGATCCAGATGTTGGCGATCGGGGCAAAGACAAACGGGACAAAGAAGACGGGATTGAGCACGATGGGTGCGGCGAACAGCAGCGGCTCGTTGACGGCAAAGCAGACGGGGACGATGGCGGCCTTACCGACGGCGCGCATCTCCTGAGACTTGGCCAGGAAGCAGAACATAAAGACCAGGACGAGCGTGGCGCCGGTGCCGCCCATGCAGACGACGAAGTACTGGGCACCCTGGGTCAGGACAGCGGAAGCGTGCTGGCCAGCCTGGAACGCAGCCAGGTTGTCGGTCATGTTGGCAACGAGGGCGGCGGCGATGGCGGGCTCGACGATCGAGGGGCCGTGGACGCCCACGAACCAGAACAGGCTCATGGCGCCGTAGATCACAGCGAGGCCGATGTAGCCATCGGCAGCGGTGAACAGGGGCTGGAACACCTGGATGACGCCCTGGGCAAAGCAGAAGCCAAAAGCAGCACGGAAGACGATGTCAAAGACCCAAAAGACGGTGATGCAGACAGAGAAGGGGATGATGTCCTTGAAGGTCTGCGAGATGTTGGGCGGAACCTGCTCGGGCATCTTGACGGTGATGTTGCGCTTAATGAAGAACTTGTAGATGATGCCAGTCACAAACGCAGCGATAAAGGCGGTCAGCAGGCCTTTGGAACCAAGGTAGGTGGTGTTGAAGCCGCTGGCGGCGTCCGTGGCGATGGTGTCGCTCGAAAGGAGCAAGAAGCCGATGATGGCCGCGCACATGCATGAGATAAAGTTAATCTGGTTATTCTTGGGCAGGTCGCGGTTCTGAGCGTCGGCGAAGTGCTTGGCCGTGGTGGCGGCGCAGGCGATGGCCAGGATGCCCATGGAGTAGTTGTAGCACTTCCACAGAGCGTTGTTGATGTCATCGGGCCAGTAGAAACCCCAGATGTTGGGGACCGAGGCTACCAGGCAGAAGATGGACGAGAAGATGATGATGGGGATGACGGAGATAAAGCCGTCGCGGATCGCCTTGAGGTACTTGTTGCGGGCGATCGCGTTGAAAAAGGGCTGGCCCTTTTCGATGATGGCGATGAGTTGCTCCATGCAATGCTCCTAAGAGTCGGTGGGTTAGCAACGATGGTAGCTTTTGACGTTCGGTTGCCAAAATGTTGACGTTGCCATTTTGTGACACAAAAAAAGACGCGAACCGGTGGTTCCTGTGCCTGCGAACCGTCGATTCCTTACGCGTAAACGTTTGAGCCGCCCGGTGGCTCTGTGTTTGCATAATGGCAACGTTAACATTTGGGCGACAAAAGCCGTTCGGGGAAGCAAAAATGTCGGTGAACGGTAGGTTTTGGGTGGTGAGCGTATGGTGGGGGAGGCGTTGGATATACTTGAAGACGTTTCATTTGACTGCGTAGGGTGCCACCAATGGCATCGTTGACATAGAAAGATCGACCTATGGCCGCTGTTAAAAAATCGGTATCCGTCAAAGACGTGGCGCGCCTCGCGGGCGTCTCGGAGCAGACGGTCTCGCGCACCGTGCACGATTCGCCCAGTGTGCGCCCCGAGACCAAGGAACGCGTGCGTGCCGCCATGCGCGAGCTGGGGTATCGCCCCAATTTTGCCGGTCGATCGCTGCGCCGTGGCAAGTTTAAGACCGTCGGCGTCGCCATGTTCAACATTACCGGTACCGGCAACCTCGACCGTATGGAGGGCTTTGCCGCCGCGGCCGACAAACATGGCTATGCCATCACCCTCACTAAAGTAGATGGGCATCCGTATACCCTCGAGAGCGCATCGTCGCGCATGAGCGCGCTGCCGGTAGACGGCATGGTCGTGATCATGAATCGCATGCCGGCGGACTTTGGCACCTTCGAGCCGCTGCCCGGCATGCAGACGGTGCTCGTTACGATGCTGGAGCACCCGCTCTGTTCAACGGTCGATAACGACCAGTTCGATTGCTCGCGCCAGGTGGTCGAGTACTTGCTGGGGCGGGGGCACAAAACCGTGCACTTTATCTCGTGTCCCGAGCGCTCGCTTTCGGGCATGCGGCGCGAGGAAGGCTGGCGCGAGACATTGCGCGCGCATGGAATTGAGCCGCCGCGACTCGTCCGTGGGGATTGGACGGCACAGAGCGGATATGCTGCCGGTCAGGCTCTGGCGGAAGATCCGACCTGTACGGCCATTTATGCTTCCAACGATGCCATGGCATACGGCTGCATTCGCGGGCTCGAGTCGTGCGGAAAGCGTGTGCCCGAGGACGTGAGCGTGGTGGGTGTTGATGACAGCCTGGGCGATATCGTGCCCGACCGTCGCCTGACCACGGTGCGCTTTGACAACAAGCGCGTCGGCATGTGGGCGGTCGACAAGATTGCCGGCGCCGATGGGGGTGCGTCTGGCGTGGAGCACATGCTGATCCCCGGTGTGCTTGTAGAGGGCGATACGGTGCGCGATTTGTGTTAGGGTGCGGTCCTGTTTGGGTTGCCGATAATTGTGTTTGATATTGTTCAGATTGGTTTAAAAACCGTTCACGGGCGAAAAGTGACCGTTCATAGCTCGAAATTACGTTTTGAGCTGTTCTTTTTTGTTTGAATGTTATTGTTTCTGTCATACACAACGCAGCGCGTATGCCCGGACGCGATGCTCTCCATTGGTTCATATGTGAAAGGAACGCAATATGGCAACCAAAGAAGAAATCTCGATGGTTGGATTCGAGATCGTCGCATACGCAGGTGACGCCCAGACCGATCTGCTTGCAGCGCTCGATGCTGCTCGCGAGGGTGACTTTGAGAAGGCCGAACAGCTGCACAAGGATGCCAGCGATGCGCTCATCGGTGCCCACGACACGCAGACCAAACTGCTTTCGCAGGAGGCCGGCGGTGGCGAGATGGAGATGACCTTCATCATGGCTCACGCTCAGGACACTCTCATGACCACTATGATCCTGGAGAAGCAGACCCGCTTTACCATCGATGCCTACAAGCGCATCGCCGAGCTCGAGGCCAAGCTCGCCTAACGAGCCTCACAACCAAGTCCCCTTCCAAAAGCCCTGCCGCTACTGAACTGCCTCCCATTTCTTGGACATGAGAAATGGGAGGCTTTTGGAGTGGGAAG